>Ga0160430_100011_pt1 | contig 259790 bp, 218 predicted proteins | sample HID1971I_E0MG_FD_108274 | JGI IMG/M metagenome (GOLD analysis project Ga0160430, IMG submission 108274) | Enriched millipede-associated microbial communities from UW Madison campus, WI, USA - HID1971I_E0 MG | ecosystem: Host-associated > Arthropoda: Insects > Digestive system > Unclassified ...
CCAACGTGAAGATCACGAACCGCGGCAGCCAGGCGATCAACGGCTGGACGCTGACGTGGTCGTGGCCGGGCAACCAGACGATCACGCAGGCGTGGAGCACCACCGCCACGCAGAGCGGCTCGCAGGTCACGGCGAAGAACGCCAGCTACAACGGCACGATCCCGGCCGGCGGCACCGTCGAGTTCGGGTTCAACGGCGCCTACAGCGGCAGCAACCCGGCCCCGACGTCGTTCTCGCTCAACGGCACGGCCTGCTGACCGGCACGCCCTGCTGACCGGTCGCCCGGTCGTCGCCCCCGACAGGGCGGCGGCCGGGCGCTGGTCTATGGTCTCTGAGCGATCGACGACGCTCCCCGCACGCACGCGACGGAGCGTCCCGACGGCCTTCGCGAAGGAGATGAGGATGTCCCCCGACCAGCTCACGTTCGACAACCCGGTCGAGCGCCACGCGCACATCAAGCCGCACGCCTCGTGGCAGCCCCTGCCCGGCCTCGACGCGGAGCTCGACCCGAAGGCCGACCACGGCGAGACCACGTACCGGGGGACGGGCCGGCTCCCGGGCCGCAAGGCGCTCATCACCGGCGGGGACTCGGGCATCGGTGCCGCCGTGGCCATCGCGTTCGCGCGCGAGGGTGCGGACGTGGCGCTGAGCTACCTGCCGGAGGAGCAGGTGGACGCCGACGCGATCGCTGAGCTCGTGCGGGCCGAGGGCCGCACGGCGGTGCTGATCCCCGGCGACATCCGGGACCGCGAGTTCTGCCGGAGCCTCGTCGCGCAGGCGGTCGACGGGCTCGGCGGGCTGGACATCCTGGTGAACAACGCCGCCCACCAGGTGTACCACCAGTCGTTCGACGAGCTCGACGAGGCCGACCTGGACCGCACGATCCAGACGAACATGTACGCGATGTTCTGGATCACGCGCGACGCGCTGCCGCACCTGGGGCCGGGATCGACGATCATCAACAGCACGTCGGTGCAGGGGTACAACCCGTCGCCGATGATCATCAACTACGCGTCCACCAAGTTCGGCATCATCGGCTTCACCAAGGCGCTCGCCGCGGACCTGGCGCCGCGCGGCATCCGCGTGAACGCGGTCGCGCCCGGGCCGGTGTGGACGCCGCTGCAGGTCACCGACGGGCAGCCGTCCGAGAAGCTGGACGGCTTCGGCGAGTCCTCGTGGCTCGGCCGTACGAGCCAGCCGGTGGAGCAGGCGCCCGCCTACGTGTTCCTCGCGTCGCCGGAGTCCAGCTTCGTCGTGGGCGAGGTCATCAACGTCAACGGCGGGGCCAACGTCCCCTGACGTCGCCGGGCGCCGCGACGGCGGCCGGGTGTAGGACTGGCAGATGCCCGGCCTGCAGCACACGGTCACCGTCGCGGCCCCGCCCGAGCGGGTCTGGGCGGTCGTCGTCGACGTCGAGCGCTGGCCGGAGCGGATCCCGACGGTCGAGTCCGTGGAGCGGCTCGACGCCGGACCGCTCGTCGTCGGCGCGCGCACCCGGTTGCGGCAGCCCCGGCTGCAGCCGGCCGTGTGGACGGTCACCGAGCTCACCGACGGGTCGTCGTACACCTGGGAGTCGCGCTCCTCCGGGGTCACCGTCACCGCCACCCACGTCGTCGAGCCGCATCCCGACGGGAGCCGGCTCACCCTCGTCCTGAGGGTGTCCGGCCCGCTGTCCGGCGTCGGCTGGCTGATGACGCGGTCGTTGACCAGGCAGTACGTCGAGACCGAGGCTGCCTCGATCAGGAAGGCGGCCGAGGGGCCGTAGGCGGCACGAACCGGGCGGCGAGCTCCTCGGAGCCGCGGGCGAGGAGCACCACGTCGGCCCCGACGAGCACGAAGGACGCGCCGGCCTCGACGTACGAGCGGGCGAGGGTGTCGTCGAACGCGTTGACGCCCACGTGCTTGCCCGCTGCGCGCACGGCCGCGAACGTGCGGTGCACGGCGGCGACGACGTCGGGGTGGTCCTGCCGGCCGAGCAGTCCCATCGAGGCGGCCAGGTCGGACGGCCCGACGAAGACGCCGTCGACGCCGTCGACCGCGGCGATCGCTCCCGCGGCGGCGACCCCCTCGACCGTCTCGACCTGCACGAGCAGCGACACGTGCTCGTCGGCGTGCTCGAGGTACCCGTCGACCCGGCTCCACCGGGCCGACCGGGCGAGCGCGGAGCCGACGCCTCGGCGCCCGCGGGGCGGGTAGCGCACCGCCTCGACGACGGCCGCCGCCTCGTCGGCCGACGACACCATCGGCACGAGGAGGTTCTGCGCCCCCAGGTCGAGGACCTGCTTGATGGTGACGACGTCGCCGGTCGGGACGCGGACGACCGGGGTCACCGGGTACGCGGCGACGGCCTGGAGCTGCGCGAGCACGGACTCGAGCCCGTTGGGGGAGTGCTCCATGTCGACGAGCAGCCAGTCCAGCCCGCCCCCCGCGCAGATCTCCGCGACGAGCGGGCTGCCGCTGCACACCCACATCCCGGCGAACGGGCGGTCGGCCGCCGCGAGGGCGTCGCGGAACGTCGGGATCAGACGAAGCGGCATGTGATCGTCCCCAGGTCGCGGTAGTCGGCCAGCACGGTGTCGCCCGGGTGCACCCACATCGGACGGGTGAACGAGCCTGCGAGCACGAGCTCGCCGGCCTCGAGACGGTCGCCGTGCTGGGCCAGCTTGTCGGCCAGCCAGACGACGCCCATGGCCGGGTGGTCGAGCACGGCGCCCGCGACGCCGGACTCCTCGACCGTGCCGTTCCGGTACAGCATCGCGGCGACCCAGCGCAGGTCGACCTCGTCGGGCCGGACGTGGCCGCCGCCGACGACCATCGCGCCCATGGCCGCGTTGTCGCTGATCGTGTCGACGATCGTGCGCCCCGGGAGCTCGATGCGCGAGGACAGGATCTCCAGGGCCGGCACCACGTACTCGGTGGCCGCGAGCACGTCGTCGAGGGTCGCGCCGGGGCCGTCGACCGGCTCGGCCAGGCGGAACGCGAGCTCGACCTCGATGCGGACGTTCGAGAACCGCCCGTGCTCGATCACCGACCCGCTGTCGTAGACCATGTCGGCGAAGATGGCCCCGTAGTCGGGCTCGTCGATGCCGGTCGCCGCCTGCATGACCTTCGACGTCAGGCCGATCTTGTGGCCCACGGGTCGCCGCCCGGCGTGCACGGCGCGGCGCCGCCACTCGCCCTGCACCGCGTACGCGTCGTCGACGGTCATGCCGGGGTGGCGGGCGGTGAGGAGCGGCACGGTGGCCCGATCGCGCTCCGCGGCCGCGAGCTCGTCGGCGATCGCGGTGACGGCGTCGGCCGGCAGCACCCGCGTCACAGCTGGTGCCCCAGCTTGTACTCGCCCTGCTTCCAGCTCGGGAGCTCGTCCGGGGCGTCGCCCTGGCGCGTGTAGGAGAACCCGTCGGCCCCGATCGTGACCTCCATCTCGCTGGCGTCGGTGCGCGCGGCGACCGGCTGCGGCACGCCGTCGAGGTCGAGCACCAGGGACGCCTCGGTGTACCAGGACGGGACCACGGGGTTGCCCCACCAGTCGCGGCGCTGGTTGTCGTGGACGTCCCACGTGACCACCGGGTTGTCGGGGTCGCCGGTGTAGTAGTCCTGCGTGTAGATCTCGACGCGGTGCCCGTCGGGGTCGCGCAGGTACAGGTAGAACGCGTTGGACACGCCGTGGCGACCGGGCCCGCGCTCGATCCGGTCCGACAGCCGCAGGGCGCCGAGCCGGTCGCAGATCGCCAGGACCTGGTGCTTCTCGTGGGTCGCGAAGGCGACGTGGTGCAGGCGTGGGCCGTCCCCGCCCGTCATCGCGGTGTCGTGGACCGTGGGCTTGCGCCGCAACCACGCGGCGTACGTGGTGCCCGCGTCGTCCTGGATGTCCTCGGTCACGCGGAACCCGAGGTCCTCGAGGTGCCGTACCGCCCGGGGCACGTCGGGCGTGACCTGGTTGAAGTGGTCGAGGCGCACGAGCGTGCCCGGCTGGTGCAGGTCGTAGCGCCACGCGAGCCGCTCCACGTGCCGGACGTCGTGGAAGAGCTCGTAGGGGAAGCCGAGCGGGTCCTGGACGCGGACCGAGTCCCCGACGCCCGCCGCGAAGCCGTCCGCACGGCGCTCGACCCGGCACCCGAGCTCGCCGTAGAACGCGACGGCCCGGTCGAGGTCGGCGGGGGAGCGGACCCGGAAGGACAACGCGGCGACCGCCGCCACGGGACCCTGGCGCAGCACGAGGTTGTGGTGGATGAACTCCTCGAACGTGCGCAGGTAGACGGTGCTCTCGTCCTCCTCGGTGACGACGAGGCCGAGGACGTCGACGTAGAAGTGCCGGGACGCCGCGAGGTCGGTGACGACGAGCTCCATCGAGGCGGCGCGCAGGATGTCCGGCGGCGGGGCGGACGGCGTGGGGATCGGGGTCGCGCTCATCGTCAGTGCCCTCTCCCGAACGTCGGGTGGTGCGGCTCGCCGAGCGTCACGTGCACGGCCTGCTGGTGCGTGTAGAAGTCGACCGAGCGGTAGCCGCCCTCGTGGCCGAGCCCGGAGGCCTTCACGCCGCCGAACGGCGTGCGCAGGTCGCGGACGTTGTTGCTGTTGAGCCAGACCATCCCGGACTCGACCGCCTGGGCGAACGTGTGGGCGCGCCGCAGGTCGTTCGTCCACACGTAGGCCGCCAGCCCGTACCGCACGCCGTTCGCGAGCGCGAGCGCCTCCTCGTCGGTGTCGAACGGGGTGATCGCGACGACCGGGCCGAAGATCTCCTCCTGGAAGATCCGGGCGTCGGCAGGGACGTCCGCGAACACGGTGGGTGCGACGTAGTTGCCCGTCGGGAAGCCCTCCGGCCGACCGCCACCGGCGACGAGACGCCCCTCCGTCCGGCCGACCTCGATGTAGCCCATGACCTTCGCATAGTGCTCCGGGTGCACGAGCGCGCCGACCTCGGTCGTCGGATCGTGCGGGGGACCGACGACGACGCGCCTCGCCTGAGCGGCGTACCGCTCGACGAACTCGTCGTAGACCTCGCGCTGGACGAGGATCCGGCTGCCCGCCGTGCACCGCTCGCCGTTGAGCGAGAACACCCCGAAGATCGTCGCGTCGACCGCCGCCTCGAGGTCGGCGTCGGCGAACACGACGGCCGGCGACTTCCCGCCGAGCTCCATCGACAGGCCCTTCAGCCACGGCGCCGCGTTGGCGAAGATGAGCTGCCCGGTCCGGCTCTCGCCCGTGAACGAGATCAGCGGGACGTCCGGGTGCTTGACCAGCGCGTCACCCGCCTCCTCGCCGAGCCCGTGCACGAGGTTGAACACCCCCTTCGGCAGGCCCGCCTCCTCGAAGATCCCGGCCCAGAGCGACGCCGACAGCGGCGTGAACTCGGCGGGCTTGAGCACGACGGTGTTCCCGGTCGCGAGCGCCGGCCCGAGCTTCCACGACTCGAGCATGAACGGCGTGTTCCACGGCGTGATGAGCCCGGCGACGCCGATCGGCTTGCGGTTGACGTAGTTGAGCTGCTTCCCGGGCACCTTGAAGGCGTCGTCGGTCTGGGCGACGACCAGGTCGGCGAAGAACCGGAAGTTCTCGGCCGCCCGGCGGGCCTGGCCGAGCGCCTGGGTGATCGGCAGTCCCGAGTCGAAGCTCTCGAGCTCGGCGAGCCGGGCGTCGCGGGACTCGACGATGTCGGCGACCCGGTGCAGGACCCGCGAGCGCTCGCGAGGCAGCATCCGCGGCCAGTGGCCCTCCTCGAAGGCGTGGCGTGCCGCGGCGACGGCACGGTCGACGTCGGCCGCCCGGCCGGCCGCGACGTGCAGGTACGTCTCGTTCGACACGGGGTCGAGGACCCCGAACGTCCCGCCGTCCGCGGAGTCGACGTGCTCGCCGCCGACGTAGTGCCGGAGCCGCACGGGAAGGTCCGCGGGCACGTGGCCCCGGTCGGTGCTCGTCTCGCCCATCGTCCGCCTCTCAGGGGATCGTCGCGCCACGCTCGGCCGGCGACTCATGGGGGTGCTCGTGGCTGAGGTACGCGGCGAGCGTGGCCGAGCGGTGCGAGCGGGCCGCACGCTCGATGTCGGCCAGAGGTGCGCCGGCCTCGACGAGGTCGACGAGGGCCTCGTGCTCCCGCACCGACTCCTGCGCGCGGCCGGGCACGAAGCTGAACGTCGAGTCGCGCAGGTGGCCGAGCCGGACCCACTCGGCCTCGACGAGCGCGAGCAGGCGCGGGTTGGGGCAGGCGGCGAACAGCACCGAGTGGAACATGTGGTTCAACGAGGTGAACGTGCGGGGGTCGAAGTCGTCGAGCGAGTCGACGAGCCGGCGGTTGACCTCGCGCGCCTGCCGCAGGTCGTCGGCGGTGAGGTGCCGGGCCGCGAGCGCGGTCGCCGCGCCCTCGAGGATGGCCAGCGTCTCCATGCTGTGCCGGTAACCGGTGTCGTCGATCATCGACACCCGCGCGCCGACGTTCCGCTCGAACGTCACGAGGCCCTCGGCCTCGAGCCGGCGGATCGCCTCGCGCACCGGGACGACGCTCATGTCGAGCTCGTCCGCGATCGACGCGAGGACCAGCCGGTAGCCGGGTGCGAGCTCCTCGCCCGCGATCCGCTCCTTGAGCCAGAGGTAGGCGTGCTGCGACTTGCTCCGGTCCTCCGCGGTCGCGCTCACCTGCCGGCCCGCCATGCGTCGAACCTCGCTCTCCACCGCGCGTCCATCGGGAAGAGGCCCTCGACCGGGCGGCCGGCGGCGACCTGCTCGGCGACCCAGCCGTCCTCCTCCTCCTGGGCGAGGGCGGCGTCGACGACCTCCTCGACGAGCGCGGGCGGGATGACGACGACGCCGTCCCCGTCGCCGACGACGACGTCACCGGGCTCGACGGTGGTGCCGCCGCACGCCACGGCGACGTCGACGTCCCACGGCACGTGCTTGCGGCCGACGATCGCGGGGTGCGTCGCGGCGGCGTAGACGGGGATGCCGACGGCCGCGACGGCGGCGTGGTCACGGACGCCGCCGTCGGTGACGATGCCGGCGGCTCCTCGCACGTGGGCGCGCAGGGCGAGGATGTCGCCGAGCGTGCCGGACCCGGTCTCGCCGCGTGCGCCGATGACGAGGACCTCGCCCTCGCCGACGGTGTCGAACGCGCGCTTGTGGGCGTTGTGGCCGCCGCCGTGGCGGGCGACCAGGTCCTCGCGGGCGGGCAGGAGCCGCAGGGTGCGCGCGGTGCCGACGAGCTTGGCGTCGGGGTGCAGCGGCCGGACGCCGTCGATCGACACGTCGTCGAGCCCGCGCCGGCGCAGCTGCGCGCTGAGGGCGGCGACGGGGGCGCGCACGAGCTTCTCGCGCAGCTCCGGGGTGAGGCGGAACGGCTCGGGCTCCGGCTCCAGGCCCGCGGCGGCGCGCGAGCCCCACGCCTCGGCGCGCTGGACGTCGTCGACAGCGGGCAGCGACCCGAGCGCGGCGTCGAACGCGTGCTCGCCCTGGGTGACGGTCGTGACGAGCCGCCCCGAGGTCGGGGAGCCGGGGGCGTCCGGTGCGTCGACCTCGACCTCGACCACGTCCCCGGGGACCACGACCGACGAGCCCGCGGGGGTGCCGGTGAGGATCACGTCTCCGGGTTCGAGCGTGAGGTGCTGGGAGAGGTCGGCCACGAGCCGGGCGAGGGGGAACAGGAGCCCGGCGGTCGTGTCGTCCTGGCGGAGCTCGCCGTTCACCCACGTGCGCAGCCGCAGCGCGCCCGGGTCGAGCACGCGGGCGTCGAGCAGGCCGGGCCCGACGGGGGTGAACCCGTCGCCGCCCTTGGACCGGACGTTGGAGCCCTTGTCGTTCGCGCGCAGGTCGTACAGCCCGAGGTCGTTCGCGGCGGTGACCCACGTGACGTGGTCCCACGCCCGGGCCTCGGTCACGCGCCGGGCGGTCGTGCCGACGACGAGCGCGATCTCGCCCTCGAACGCGAGCAGCTCGGTGCCGGGCGGGCGCTCGACGGTGCCGCCCGACGCGGCCACGGAGCTCGACGGCTTGAGGAAGTAGGACGGGTCGGTGGGCCGGCGGCCGCGCTGGTCGGCGCGCGACGCGTACCCGACGTGGACCGCGACGATCTTGCCGGGGCGGCCCGGCAGGCCGGAGAACCGGAGGTCAGCTGCTGGCACGTGAGATCTCCTCCCAGAACGGTGCGACCACGGTGCCCGAGATCCGCAGGTCGAGGAGCAGGAACGGGCGCTCGACCACCGGACGGGCGCTCCACGCCACCAGCGCGTCGAGGTCGTCGACCGTCCGGACGGCGACGCCCTGCGCGCCGAGCGCGGTCGCCACGCCGGCGAAGTCGACGTCCGGGATGAGCATCGGCTCCCGGGCCAGGCCCTTGCGCCCGTACAGGTGCATCTCCGCGCTGTAGGCCCCGTCGTTCCAGACGACCGCGATCCCGCGCCCGGCCGCGACCCGCACCGCCGACTCGAGGTCGGACAGCGCCATCAGCCCGCCGCCGTCGCCGGTCGACAGGACGACGGTGGCCTCCGGCCGCGCGAGCGCCGCCCCCACCACGCTGGGGAAGCCGAGGCCGATCGCCTGGAACGCGGTGCCGACCATCACCATCCGGTCCGGGGCGGCCACCGGCCAGTACATGTTCGACCAGCCGAGGAAGTGCCCGCCGTCCGAGACGACCACGCGGTCCTCGGGCAGCAGCTCGGCGAGGCGGGCGGCAGCCGAGCGCGGGTCGAGCCGCCCGTCCGCCGCGGTCCCGTCCCCGGGCTCGTGGCGACGTGCGGCGGTGAGGTCGACGGACTCGCGCCACCCGCTCGGCGTCGCACCTTCCAGCTCGTCGAGGACCGCCGCCGCGACGACCGCCGCGTCCCCGCGGACGTACCCGCCGACGTGCGGGTGGGTCGCCGCAGGTGCGACGTCGACCTGGAACACCCGGCACCCGGGGGCGAACAGGTCGCCGAACCGCATCGTGAACTGGTTGAGGGAGGCGCCGACGACGACCGCGACGTCGGCCTCGCGGACGAGCGCCATCGCCTCGGCGGCACCGAACCCGCCGGCGACCCCGAGGTCGTACTCGGTCCGGGGGAAGACCCCGCGCCCCAGCGCCGTCGTCGCCGTCAGCGCGCCGGTCGCGTCGGCGACCGCACCGAGGACCTCGCCCGCACCGGCCACCCAGGCCCCGCGTCCGGCGAGGAGCAGGGGCCGGCGGGCGCCGGCGAGGGCGGTCGCGATCTCCCGTACGACGCCGTCGGCGAACGCGCCGCGCACGGCGAGCGGAGGGGGCAGGCGAGGCGTCGGCGTCTCGGGCACCGGGCCGGTGTCGAGGGTCGCGACGTCGTAGGGGATCGCGAGCACGGTGGGCACCCGGTAGGTCAGCGCGTGCTCGACGGCGATGACGGTCGTGGCGGCCGCGTCAGCGCGGCCCACGGTGTAGGTCCGGGCGCCGACCGCGGAGGCCATCGCGATCTGGTCGACGTCCCAGGGCCTCGGCCCCGAGGTCGGCTCGTCGCCGACGACGAGGACGAGGGGGACGTGGGCCTGCACGGCCTCGGCGAGGGCGGTGAGGGTGTTGGTGAAGCCGGCCCCGTACGTCGTCGTCGCGGCGGCGAGCCGGCCGGAGGCCCGGTGGAACGCGTCGGCGGCGACGACGGCCCCCGCCTCGTGCCGCACGGGGACGAAGCGGGCGTCGGTCTGGCACGTCAGGGCGTCGAGGAAGTACGCGTTGCCGTTGCCCATGACCCCGAAGACGTGGTCGACGTGGGCGGCGAGCGTGACCGCGACGTGCGCGGATACCGTCGGCATGGAGCGGGGCCTCCCGGACCGGGTGGACCGCGACGACGTCGTCACGGCCCTGCGGGGATAATATACGATCCGTCAACCTCGACAGCGGCGTCAGGGGAGTCGGTCATGCAGTTCCACCACCACGGCTACGTCTCCGGCGACCCGCGCGTGCAGCCGGCGGCGGGCGTCGGCCTCGACCGGCCCGACGAGCTCCCCGACGAGGTCGACGTGCTCGTCGTGGGCACCGGCCCGGCGGGGATGATCGCCGCCGCCCAGCTGTCCCAGTTCCCGTCGGTCACGACGCGGATCGTCGAGCGCCGCCCCGGACGGCTCGCGATCGGCCAGGCGGACGGCATCCAGGCGCGCAGCGTCGAGACGTTCCAGGCCTTCGGGTTCGCCGGACGCATCGCCGAGGAGGCCTACCGCATCACCGAGATGTGCTTCTGGCACCCGGACCCCGCCGACCCGTCGCGGATCGTGCGGGGCGAGCGGCCGCCCGACGACCCGGGCGGCATCAGCGAGTTCCCGCACCTCATCGTCAACCAGGCCAGGGTGCTCGACTACTTCGCCGAGTACATGGCGCACGCACCCACCCGGATGGCACCCGACTACGGCTACGAGTTCCGGTCGCTGGCCCGGTCCGACGACCACGTCGACGTCACGCTCGTGCGGACCTCGGGGGAGCGAGCCGGCGAGGAGAAGGTGGTGCGGGCCCGCTACGTGCTCGGTGCCGACGGTGCCCAGAGCCGGGTACGGGCCTCGATCGGCTGCACGATGGAAGGGACCTCGGCGTTCCACGCGTGGGGCGTCATGGACGTGCTCGCCGTCACCGACTTCCCCGACATCCGCCTCAAGTGCGCCATCCAGTCCGGCGCGGGCGGCAGCATCCTGCTCATCCCGCGCGAGGGCGGCCACCTGTTCCGCATGTACGTGGACCTCGGGGAGGTCGACCCCGACGCCCACCACGAGGTGCGCAGCACGACGATCGAGCAGATCATCGCGAAGGCGAACGCGATCCTGCACCCGTACACGCTCGACGTGCGCGACGTCGCGTGGCACAGCGTCTACGAGGTGGGGCACCGGCTCACCGACCGGTTCGACGACGTCCCCGTCGATGGGCACAGCGCCCGCACGCCGCGCGTGTTCATCGCCGGGGACGCCTGCCACACCCACAGCGCCAAGGCCGGCCAGGGCATGAACGTCTCCATGCAGGACGGCTTCAACCTGGCGTGGAAGCTCGGCTACGTGCTGTCCGGCCGGAGCCCCGAGAGCCTGCTGGCCACGTACTCCGCCGAGCGCCAGGTCGTCGCGCAGAACCTCATCGACTTCGACAAGGAGTGGTCGAGCCTCATGGCGACGCCGCCCGAGGAGCTGGAGGACCCCGGCCGGCTCGCCGACTTCTACGTGGAGACCACCGAGTTCCTCTTCGGGTTCATGACGCAGTACCCGGCGTCGATGGTCGTCGCAGACCCGGCCCACCAGTCGCTCGCGACCGGCTTCCCCGTCGGGAAGCGGTTCAAGTCCGCCCCCGTCGTCCGCGTCGCCGACGCGAACCCGCTGCACCTCGGGCACCAGCACCGTGCCGACGGCCGCTGGCGCGTGTACGCGTTCGCGGACGGCGACAGGTCGGCGCTGACCGCCTGGGCGGGGTGGATGGCCGCCTCGCCCGACTCCCCGGTGCTCGCCCACAGGCGCACGGGGGAGGAGCTCGACGCCGTCCTCGACGTCAAGGTCGTCTACCAGCAGCGGCACGTCGACGTCGACGTCTCGGCCGTGCCGGAGATCTTCCTGCCCCGCACCGGCCCGTTCGGTCTCGTCGACCACGAGAAGGTCTTCGCCACGCACCCGGACGACGACATCTTCGAGCTGCGCGGCGTGGACCGTTCCGGGTGCGTCGTCGTGGTCCGGCCCGACCAGTACGTCGCGGCCGTCCTGCCGCTCGGCGCGACCGACGAGCTCGCGGCCTTCTTCCGGCAGCACCTGCTCGTCCAGGCCCGGCAGCCGGTCGACTGACCCGAGCCGGACGGCCCGTCGTGCCCCTCGCCTGCACCGAGCTCGACCGGCGCTGTCCCGATCACCCGACTGTCACCGACCTGACGGCCGAGGACGCCGAAGGCGTGTCTCCAAAAGATGGTTGTGGAGCGCGGGGTTCTGCAGGTCGGTCGAGACACGTGCGTTGCCGAGCAGTTCAGCCATGCGACCGAAGGTACGGAACCCAGTGGCCGCCGACCGGCCACCGCGCGGGTTCCGGCCAGGGATTTCGGCCACTTCAGGCCCGGCGTGTCGCGCGGCCGGGCGCAGGTGGCCGGAGACGATCGTTTTCGGTAACGACCAGATCCCGGCCCCTACGAGTAAAGCCGGAACTCCGGGCGGGTGGAGGTTCCCATGTCCCAGGCCTGGTGCGATGCGTCCCACCACACGTAGCGCTCGCGCAGTGCGCGCAGCCAGGTCTTCACGATGTCGGCGAGCGAGTGTTCCGCTGTCTGCATCGGCGGCCCGTCGGGGCCGTTGAACATGGTCCAGTAGCCGACATGGGCGTGCTCTGCAGTCGACTCATCGAGCAGAATCACGAGCCGGTTGTTCTGTCCACCTGCGGCGATCGGGAGCCAGGAAGGGTCCCAAGGCAATTCACTGCCAGCGGGCCACATCTCCCTCCACCGCGCCCTGTCTGCAAGGGACTGCTCCAGGGACAGCAGGGTCCAGAAACCAGGGCCGACCATTTCGGCACCCCAACGTCCGTTGACCTCCCGGGAGCCGTTGTGCCAGCGCCACCACTCGAGCAGTTCCGCCGGCGGTGGACGTAATCCGGCGTCGAGGAGAGCAGTCGCGACGCGGTCCTCGCCGATTCCAGGGTTGGCCAGCTCCAGGAACGGCGCCCCTGTCGCATCCAGAGCGGCGTCGAGCTCAGCCAGCAGGGCAGTCAGTGGTGTGGTGTGCATACTCAGACCTTCGGGCAGACGAAGAACGACGCGACAGGAACGCCCACGAGCGGGACGGTCAGGCACTTCGTGCCGCCGCTTCCCGGGTTGCCAACAGCAGACTGCATCCCACATGCCGCCGTCGTGACCAATGCACTGAGAGTGCCGCCCTCGACGGTGTTGTCTGCGATCGAGATCGGCTTGAGCACATCCGAGCCGTACGTGTCGAACGCAGTTGGACCGCCCTCGACCGTAGTGAAGAACGGGTACTCGTCACAGTGCTGAGCGGTGGTCTTGTTGAGGCACGGGGTCCGGTAGGCGACGAGGTTGTACCACTGGCGCGATTTGCCCGTGGCGATCTTGTTCGCTTCGGACATGTACTCCAGCTGGACGAGCTCCGGTTGTGGACCGATCACCTCCAAGTCGTGCTCGGCGGCCTCCTTGCCAAAGTCGGCAAGGCCACCGACGAACAGGACGGGTTGGGTGGCGCACTTGTCCTGCGCCTGGGCGCGGGTCAGCGTGGTGAAGGCGATTTGCACCAGCGCCGTGCACTTGTTCGCGGCGACCTTGAGAGGCTCCGGAGCGGGGTCCTGACGTGTGCTTGGTCCGAAGAGGTGGTTGTCGAAGATGTCGATGTCCAGGCACAGGTCCGCGGCGCCAGCCTGATCGCAGTCCGAGTCAAAGGTGGCGAACTTCGACCCTAGCCCGGCGGCGTCCACCAAGACGGAGACCGCGATCGACAGCCCCGCTGGTCCGGCGGTATCAGCGATGAACCGCAGCGCGCGGTCCAGTCCCAGGTCCAGACAGATGTGGACCACATCGGGCACCGCGACCAGTGCGGAGCCGCGCCCGATGCGCAGTTGCTCACCCAGTGCCCGGCATGCGGTGTCGTGGTCGTTGTCGTACCGGTGGACCAGCCGTGAGCGCAGCGTCGCGACGATGTCCGTGTCGAGCTCGAGCGGCGGCCAATCGGTGATGACCGTCTGGCCGTCGGGTCCGGCCCAGGCGTTCGGCAGGATACGGCCGGGGTCGCGGAACACGGCGCACGCGCTCAGGCTCACCGTGGACGAGCCCCAGTGGCACTCGTAGTCACTGACCCGGGTCGGGCTCACGTACCAGTCGAGGCAGTCGATCGCCTTCGCACCGCACGACGTCGGATCCTCGGTGGGGTGTGTCGCGTACAGCTGAAGGTTGCAGACCTGGGTGAGGCACGCGGGGTAATCCTCCGGGATGTCGCGCACCTATTCGGGGGTCTCGGTCGTGGGTGTGACGTCCTGGGTCTGCCCGTCGGAGGTCGTCCAGTTCGAGCCGAAGCTGCCCACCACATACCCCGGCGGGCAGTTCAGCGCGGGCACCTCGACGTCCCCACCCGTCTCGATGTTCACCGTGTACATGTCACTGACATCGATGCCACCGTCAGCGCCGACGCAGTGCAGATGGCGCGACACCGTCCCCGTCCCCGACGGGGAGCGCATCGCACTGCCTCACGTGCGCCTGAGCCGAGCGGAGTCGCTCACCCAGTGAAGACGTGGAGTGAGGCGGCCGCCGTGCATCCTCCGGCACTCACCGTCGACTAGCCGGCCTCGCGGGCGAGCCGGGCAGGTGTGTCGTCGTCGAACCCCGCGAAGAACCCGGCCACCCGGTCGGTGAGCTCGCCCATGCCGTCGCAGGCGAACAGGATCGGCTGGTAGTGGCTGATGTCGTACTCCAGCGTCGCCATCTGGTGGAAGTCGACGGGGCGCACGTCGGCCCCGCGGAACTCCTCGATCTCGCCGTAGGACGAGAGCAGGCCGGCACCGTAGGCCCGGAGCTCGCCGTGCTCGTACATCACGCCGAACTCGATGGTGAACCAGAAGACGTCCGCCACGTACTGCAGGCCCTCGGGCGTCTCGCACCGACGCGCGGCCTCCCCGGCGCGGCGCTTGACCTCCGCGATCGCCGGGTTGGCGAGGAGGTTGCAGTGCCCCACGACCTCGTGGAGGATGTCCGGCTCCGGCGTGTACAAGGGCTGCGACGAGTGGCGCAGGTACTGCGTCGAGTGGAACACGCCGTCCGCGAGCGAGCCGTAGAACACGTCGAGCGGCACGAGCCCGGCGGCCGGGTGGAGCCGGAACCCGCTGAGCGGCTCGAGGCCCGCGCTGACCTCGTCGAGCTGGGGCACGCGGTCCGTGGGCAGGCCGAGGGCCTCCTTGCCCTCCAGGAACCCGCGGGTCGCGAGCCGCTCGTGCTTCGGAGCGAGCTCGCGGCACACCGTCTGCCAGATCGCGTTCTCGGACTCCGTGTAGTCGACGCGAGGCACGGGCTCCCCGGGCCGCCACGCGAGCGCCGGTGCGGCGATCTCGTTCCGGCGGCGGCGGTACGCGTCGTCGTGCGCGCCGGGGTGGTCGTCCGCGAGGTGCACGGTGGCCTTGCCGTCCTCGTCCGCGGTGACGGGGGCGTACAGCTGGCCCTCTTCGAACATCCGATCTGTCTACGCCAAAGAGCGCACCGACGCATCCCCCGGCGCGCGCTCGACCGAGTGAAGGCCGAGGCGCTCGCGCAGCGTGCTGCCCACCAGGGCGGGCTCGAAGAGCCCGCGCTCCACGAGGATCGGGACGACGAGGCGGGCGAAGGCCTCGAAGTCGACCGACGTGTCGGCGGGCATCACGGTGAAGCCGTCGGCGGCGCCTGCCCGGAACCAGTCCTCGAGGTCGTCGGCGACCTGCTCGGCCGATCCGACCAGCAGCCGGTGGCCCGAGCCGCCGGCGCCGCGGTGCACGAGCTCGCGCAGGGTCTGCGGTCCCTCGGCGAGCAGCGCCCGGGTGCTGACCTGGAAGCCCGCCGAGCGCAGCTCGCCGGGCGGTGCGTCCGGGACGTCCTCCAGCCGGACCACGTGGTCGGGGGCGTAGGCGCCGTCGGGCAGGCCCAGCGCGACGGCCAGGCTGGCGGTGAGGGAGTCGATCGGGAGGGTCGCGTAGAGCTCGTCGGCCCGGCGCAGTGCCTCCTGCTCGGTCGCCGCGACGAGGACGACGACGCCGAGCGAGATCTTCACGTCGTCGGGCCGTCGTCCGGCTGCGGCGGCCCGCGACCGGATGTCGTCCCGGAACGCCACGGCCTTGGCCTTCGTCTGGGCGACCGTGAAGACGGCGTCCGCGAAGTCGCCCGCCAGGCGCAGCCCACCCTCGGAGCCGCCGGCCTGCACCACGACCGGCCGACCCTGGGGTCCCGCTGGCACGGGCAGGGGTCCGGCGACGGAGAAGAACTCGCCGTGGTGGTCGACCGGGTGGATCCGGGTGACGTCCGCGTACACGCCGGTGTCCTTGTCCGCCACGACCGCGCCCGGCTCCCAGCCGTCCCACAGCCGGGTCACGACGTCGAGGAACTCGTGCGCGCGGCGGTACCGCTCCTCCTTCGGCGGGTGCTGCACGAGCCCGAAGTTCGCCGCGGCGGCTGGTGCGTGGGTCGTCACGATGTTCACGGCCGCGCGGCCGTTCGTCACGATGTCGAGGGCCTGGAACCGGCGCGCCAGGTTGTACGGCGAGTTGTAGGTGGTCGAGCTGGTCACGAGCACGCCCACGCGCTCCGTGATGGCGGCGAGGTTGCCGAGCAGCACCAACGGGTCGATGCCGGTGCCCGGGGCGGTGGCGATCTCGCCGCGCAGCGCCGGTCCGTCGCCCAGGAAGACGGCGTCGAGGCCCACCTCGTCCGCGATCCGCGCGAGCCGCTGGAAGTGGTCGATGTCGAGGTAGGCGGTCGGGTCGGCGTGCGGCAGCCGCCACGCGGTGCGGAAGTGCCCGGGCGTCATCAGGGACGACAGCAGGTGGAGGCGGCCCATCAGGCGCTGACCGCCTGCGTGACGGCGGCCGCGCCGGCCGAGCGGTCCGGCTGCGCCGACCTCGACGGCAGGCCGAGGCGTTCCCGCAGAGTCACGCCGACCTCGGCGGGCCGGAACAGCCCGCGTTCGACGAGGACCGGGACGACCAGCCGGGCGAACCGCTCGAAGTCCACGGTGGTGTCCGCGAACATCACCGTGAAGCCGTCCGCCGCACCCGCCCGGAACCAGGCCTCCAGGTCGTCGGCGACCTGCGCGGGTGACCCGACGACGAGCCGGTGCCCGCCCGCAGGCCCGCCGGCCGTCCGCCTGACGAGCTCGCGCGCGGACAGCGGACGCTCGGCGAGCAGGGCGCGGGTGCTGAGCTGGAACCCGACCGACCCGGTCTCGCCGACGGGCACCTCGGGGAGCTCGTCGATGCGGATGGGCTCGTCGAGGTCGCGGCCGGCCAGCCCCAGCGCGGCGAGCACGCCGTGCGCGAGGTCGTCGACCGGGAGCGAGGCGGACAGCTCGTCGGCCCGCTGCCGTGCGTCCTGCTCCGTCTCGCCGACGAGCACGACGACGCCGAGCGAGACCTTCACCTGGTCGGGGTCGCGTCCCGCGGCGACGGCCCGCGCGCGGATGTCGTCCCGGAACGCGACCGCCCGGCCACGGGTCTGCGCCACGGTGAACACCACGTCGGCGTGCTGCGCCCCCAGCGCCAGCCCGCCCTCCGAGCCCCCCGCCTGCACGACGACCGGTCGCCCCTGCGGACCGGCGGGCACGGGCAGGGGACCCGCCACGGAGAAGAACTCGCCCGCGTGGTCCGTCCGGTGGATCCGCGCGGTGTCGGCGTACTGCCCGGTCGCCTTGTCGGCGACGACCGCGTCGGGCTCCCAGCCGTCCCAGAGCCGGGTCACGACGTCGAGGAACTCGTGCGCGCGCCGGTAGCGGGTCTCCTTGTCCGGCGGCTCCGCGAGGCCGAAGTTGGCCGCGGCGGCGGGGGAGAACGTGGTGACGACGTTCACCGCGGCCCGGCCCTTGGTCACGATGTCCAGCGACTGGAAGCGTCGCGCCAGGTTGTAGGGCGAGTTGTACGTCGTGGAGCTCGTGACGACACCGCCGACGCGCTGCGTCACGGCCAGGAGGTGGCCCAGCAGGACCAGCGGGTCGATGCCGCCCGACGGCGTCGTCGCCACGTCCGCCCCGAGGGCCGGGCCGTCGCCGAGGAAGATCGCGTCCAGCCCCACCTCGTCCGCCAGCCGCGCCAGCCGGACGTAGTAGCCGACGTCGAGGTTCGCCTCCGGGTCGGCCCCCGGCAGGCGCCAGGCCGAGCGGAAGTGGCCCGGCGTCATGAGGGAGGCGACGAGGTGCAGCGTGGGCATGGGCGTCCTTCGGCGTGGTCGGTCGATGAGGGTCAGTGGGTGAGCACGCGCTGCGCACCGGCCCGCGCGGGACGCCAGCCGAGCCCGCCGGCCACGTCGCGCGCGGCCGAGCGCAGCAGGCGCAGGTGCTCGCCGTGCTCGGGCACCCCGGGCACGAAGCTCACCAGCAGGTCGGTGACGTCGACGAGGGCGGGATCGGCGGCCAGCTCGGCGGCGAGCTGCGCGGGCGGGCCGAGCAGCGCGTGGTCGTCGGCCAGGTAGTCCTCCACGCTCTGCGCCGCACGGTCCGACCCGGCCGTGCTCCAGCTCTGCCACCGTCGTACCCCGGGCGTGACGAGCCGGACGGCCTCGGCGACGTCGTCGTGCGGGTACACGGCCCGGGAGGCCAGCACGCGGGGCTCGAGCCCCGTGCCGGCCCACGCGTCCGTGAACGCCGCGCGGTAGGCGGCGACCCACTGGGCCTGCGCGTGCTGCGCGTCGCGGACGGTGCCGCCCCGCCACGCCGTCGCGCGCGAGAGCTGCAGCCCGTCGCCGGCCCGCCCGGCTGCCGCCGCTGCCGCGAGCGCACGGGCAGGGTCGCTCGTGGTGGCCTGCCAGAGGCGACGCCGCAGGGCCGGGGCCGGCGGGTGCAGCACCTCGCCGACCCCGTTGAGCGGTACCCCGTCGAGGACCTCGTGCAGCCGGTCCACCGATGCCCGGAACTCGTCGTGCCGGCGTTCGAGGTCCTTGCCGAACGCCTCCCAGGCGCCCGGGAAGGGACCCGACCCGACGCCCAGCTCGAGCCGGCCGCCGCTGAGCGCGTCGAGCGTCGCGGCGTCCTCGGCGACCCGGAGCGGGTCCTCGAGCGGCAGGACGAGCACGCCTGTGCCGAGCCGGATGCGCGCGGTGTGCTGCGCGATCGCGGCCAGCAGCACGAGCGGGGCGGAGACGTGCTCCTTGCCCTGCCGGAAGTGCCGCTGGATCACCCAGCCGGAGTCGTACCCCAGCTCCTCGGCGGCCTGGAACAGCTCGACCGCGTCCCGGTACGCCTCGGCCGGCGGCACGTCCCGGTCCAGGTGCAGGAGGAAGCCGAGCCGGAAGGGCCGCCCGTCCGGCGTCCCGGCCCCGATCGGCGGCAGGTCGTCGACCTGCGTCGTCGGCCCGCTCATCGGCGGCGGCTCACAGCTTCAGCCCGGTGCCGTGCACCCCGTGCTCGTCGACGAGCGCGAGCTCCTCGTCAGTCAGCGGGGGGAAGTCCAGGGCCTTGAGGTTGTGGTCGAGCTGCGCCGTGGAGCTCGCGCCGATCAGCGCCGAGGTGACCTCCGGGCGCCGCAGCACCCACTGCAGGGCGAGCTGCGCGAGCGACTGGCCGCGGCTCTCGGCGACCTTGTTCAGTGCGGCGGTGCGCTGCCGGTACACGTCGTCGATGACGTCGGGGGACAGGAAGGTGCTGTTCTCGGCGCGGGCGCCGTCCGGGATGGTCTCCAGGTACTTGTCGGTGAGCAGCCCCTGTGCGAGCGGCGAGTACACGATCACGCCGAACCCGTCCTGGGTGGCCGCCTCGAGCAGGCCGTTCTGCTCGACGCGACGGTCGTAGATCGAGTAGCGGGCCTGGTGGATGAGCAGCGGGACGCCCGCGTCCCGGAGCAGCGCGGCCGCCTGGCGGGCCCGGTCGGGCAGGTAGTTGGAGATGCCGGCGTACAGCGCCTTGCCCTGCTGCACGGCGCTGACGAGCGCGCCGACGGACTCCTCCAGCGGCGTCGAGAGGTCCGGGCTGTGGTGGTAGAAGACGTCGACGTAGTCGGTGCCGAGGTCGCGCAGGCTGTGGTCGAGCGAGGTGAGGATCGACTTGCGGGAGCCGCCCTGCAGGTACGGGCTCGGGCCGATCGGGTTGCCCGCCTTCGTCGACAGGATGAGCTCGTCGCGGTAGGGAGCGAGGTCCTTGGCGAGCACGCGGCCGAAGTTGTGCTGGGCGGCGCGGTGCGGGGGCCCGTAGCGGTCGGCGTTGTCGAAGTGCGTGATGCCCAGGTCGAACGCGTGCAGGATGATCTCGCGCTGCGTCTCGTAGGCGTAGTCGGTGCCGAACTTCTGCCACAGGCCGAAGGAGACGGCGGGCAGGTCGAGGCCGGACCGGCCGGTGCGGCGGTAGGGGATGTTCTCGTAGCGGTCGTCGGCGGCCGCGTAGGTCGTCTCGAAGGTGCCGTAGCTCATGGGTCGGGTGCCTCTCAGTGCTTGACGGGCGTGGTGGGTGCGGACGGGCGGATGGCCGTGCGGGCACGGCGCAGTGCGGCGGGCTGCAGCGACGGCGTGTCGCGGCCCGTGTCGCGCTCGAGGAACTGCGTGCCGGGCTCGACGATCTCGTCGACCCGGTCGAGGACGTCGTCGGTGAGCGTGACCGTGGTGGCCTTGAGGTAGGCCTCCAGGTGCTCCTGCGTCCGGGGCCCGATGATCGCGCTGCTGATCGCCGGGTGGTTGAGGGTGAACGCGAGCGCGAGCTCGACGAGCGTGAGGCCGTTGTCCTCGGCGAGCCGGGCCAGCGCGTCGGCGGCCACGAGCTTGCGCTGGTTGCGCTCGGCCGAGACGTCGAACCGGCCGGGGATCAGGTCGGCGCGGGCCGACTCCGGCTGCTCGCCCCCGACGCGGTACTTCCCCGACAGCCAGCCGGCGGCGAGGGGTCCGTAGCTGATCACGCCGAGGCCGTACCGCTCGGCGACGGGCAGCACCTCCCGCTCGACGCCGCGGACCAGCAGCGAGTACGGCAGCTGCTCGGTGTGCGGCGCGACCAGGCCGTGACGGTCGGCGAGCCACTGCGCCTCGACGAGCTGGTGCGCCGGGAACACGGACGTGCCGTAGTACCGGATCTTGCCCTGCCGGACCAGGTCGTCCAGCGTGCGCAGCGTCTCCAGCAGGTCGGTGTGCGGGTCCGGCCGGTGCGCCTGGTACAGGTCGAGGTGGTCGGTCCCGAGCCGGCGCAGGCTGTCCTCGACGGCCCGGACGATCCAGCGCCGCGAGTTCCCCGCGTGCTGCGGGTTGCTCCCGACCTGACCGTGGAACTTCGTCGCGAGGAACACGTCGTCGCGGCGGCCGCCCTGCAGCGCCCGGCCGACGATCTCCTCCGACTCGCCGTGGCCGTACACGTCGGCGGTGTCGATCGCGGTGATCCCGGCGTCGAGCGCCGCGTGGATGATCCGGATGCTCTCCTTCTCCTCCTGCCACCGCCCGAAGTTCATGGTGCCGAGCGTGAGCGGGGTGATGCGGACGCCGGTGCGTCCCAGCACGCGGCTGACCTCGATGGACATGCGTTTCCTCTCGTCGTTCAGGGGGTGCAGCGAGTCAGAACAGACCGGTGGTCGGCGGCTCGGTGCCGCCGAGGTGGTACGCACCCGCGACGGCCTGCTTCCACTGCCGCGGGTTGTGGTTGGCCGCCGTGCGCGCGTTGCGCCAGTGCCGGTCGAGACCGAGGTCACGGTCGGTGATCGAGCCGCCACCGACGTCGAACAGCAGCTCGGCGGCCTTGAGCGCCGACTCGATCGCGATCACGCCGGCCTGCGCGACGTGCACCGCGGCGGCGGCGCCGGCCCGGCGGGCCTCCGCCCCGGTCAGGCCGCGCACGTCCTCGAGCGTCTCGGCGGCGAGCACGACGACGGCGCGTGCGGCCTGCGCGCGGGCGCCGATCTCGCCGACGGTCTCGCGGACGTAGGGGTCGTCGACGCTGCGCGCGGCCGGGCTGTGCTTGATCGGCCGTGCCCGTTCCCGCACGAACCACACCGCGTCGTCGAGGGCACGCGCCGCGATGCCCGCCTGGACCGCCGCCAGGTACAGCTGGGCGAACGACCCCTGCCACGGGTTGTCCGGCACGCCGCCGGGCGCGGAGTCGCCGGCGAGGACCGCCTCGTCGGCGTGCACCCTGACCTGCGTCAGGCGCGTGGTGCCGCTCGCGGTCAGGCGCTGGCCCACGGCGTCGAAGTCGTCGAGCAGCTCGACGCCCTCGCGGTCGACCGGCACCGTGAAGCGCACGACGGTGCCGTCGTCGGCGACCGCCTGCGCGGAGAACCACGAGGCGTACAGCCCACCGGTCGAGTAGTACTTCTCGCCGTCGACCACCCAGCCGTCGCCGTCGCGCCGCGCCGTCGTCGTGACCTGCCCGCCCGCGCCGCCGGCGCGCTCGTTGCTGGTGCCGGCGAACAGGTCGCCGCGGCGCAGCCGGTCGACCAGCGCCGCCCGGTGCGGGAGGTCCTGCCGCGACGCGACCTGGTTCGCGGTGAGGAAGCTGCTGCGCAGCGCCTGGGCCACGCTGGAGTCGGCGCGCGCCACCTCGGCGACGACCTCGACGACGTCCCGCAGCGACCCGCCCGCGCCGCCGTCCCGCTCTGCGACGCCGGTCAGCACGATCCCGGCCTCGGCGAGCTGGCGGACGTCGGCGAACGCGTAGTCGCGGACCTCCTCGCGCGCCCGGGCGGTGGCCGCGAGGCGTGCCAGGACCGGTGCGATCCCGGCACGGATGCCGGCCACCGTCGGCGTGCCGGTCCGGGCGGCCGCCCGGCCCTCCGTCACGGCCGTCATGCGGGCACGCCCGCGGTCTCCGGCAGGCGCAGCGCGGCACGCAGGGTCGTCGACGTGGGCCGCGCGTCCAGCAGCGGCACGAGCGCCCGCACCGTGGCGAGCACGCCGCGTGCACCGCCGCCCGGCACGAGCTCGAGCCCGTCGAGCCGGTCGGCGTCGAGCCAGCCGAGCAGCTCGTGGGTGAGCGCCGCCGCGTCGCCGTCGACGACGTCCACCTCGGCCCGGCCGATCAGCGCCACCTCGTCGCGCCGGCGACCGGCCACCGCGAGCGCCGCCGTGAGCGCGTCGTCCGCACCCCGGGAGAACGGTCGCTCCACGACGACCACGTCCGCCGACGCGGCCACGGCCGGCCACCCGACGACGTCGACGTCCGCGGCCACGAGGACGGGCCGCCCCTGGACCGACGACGGACCGTCCAGCGGCCCGGCCACCCGGTACGCGGGACTGACGTGGTCGATCCGCCGGACCAGGGTGTCGTCGACGACGATCGCCCGCTCCTGGTCGCCGACCAGTGCCGCACGGGGGAACGACTCCCACAGCCGAGTCAGGACCTCGGCGTACTCCGCCCACCGCTCGTCGACCGGTACGTCGGGCGCGGACCGCGCGGACCCGTCGCTGACCTCGTCGCCGCCACCGGCGCGCAGCGCGACACCGACGCGCCCGGCACCGGCGCGGTCGAGGGAGAGCACGCGCCTGGCCGTGTTGTACGGGGCGTTGTGGCTGGTCGGGACGTCGACCACGTAGCCCAGGTCGCCGTGGCGGCCGGCGAGGTAGCCCGCGACGACGCTCGGGTCGACCGCCGGCCGACCCCCGAGCGAGTCGAGGAGCCGCAGTGCGGTCACGCCGGCCGCCTGGGCGGCCGCGGCGACCTCGGACGCCTCGGCGAGCGGGACGAGGTCGCCCTCGCCGACGGCGAGGCCCACCAGGATCGGGATGCTCATCGGTCTGCTTCCTGTCGTGTCGTCGTGCGGTGGACGGTCACCGGGCGGCCTCGAGGGCGCCGTGCTCCCACACGCCCGTCGGCGCGCCGGGGAGGCCCAGCCCGAGGTGGTCGCGCAGGGTCGTGCCCTCGTACTCGGTGCGGAACAGGCCGCGGCGCTGCAGCTCGGGGACGAGCTGGTCGGCGAAGTCGTCGAACCCGGACGGCAGGACGTCCGGCATGACGTTGAACCCGTCGGCGGCGCCGTGCCGGTACCACCGCTCGATGTCGTCGGCGACCTGCTCGGGAGTCCCGACGACGATGCGGTGCCCGCCGCCGCCGGAGAGCTTCTTGAGGAGCTGCCGCAGCGTCGGGTTCTCGCGGTCGATGATGTCCTTGACCACGCGGTAGAAGGTCTGCGAGCCACCAGCGGCGTCCGGGTCGCGCAGGAGGTGCGCGGGGATCGGCCGGTCGTCGTCCAGGCCGTCGAGGTCGAACCCGAGCTGACCGGCGAGGCGGCCGCGCGCGTACGCGTCGGGGAGCACCTCGTCGAGGAGCTCGCGCCGGGCCGCCGCCTCCGCCTCCGTGCTGCCGAGCACCGTGGACAGGCCGGGCAGCACGACGAGCTCGTCGGGGTCCCGCCCGAACTCGGCCGCCCCGGCGCGCAGCTCCCGGCGGAACGCCGCCGCCTTCTCGATGTCCTGCTCGGCGGAGAAGATCACCTCGCCGACCCGCGACGCGAGCCGCTTGCCGTCGCTGGAGCCGCCCGCCTGCACGACGACGGGACGTCCCTGCGGGGAGACGTGCCGGTCCCGCTCCGCCCACGAGGCCACGACCTGCTCGACGAACCGGGCGGCCCGCCGGTAGCGCAGGCCGTGGTCGGGCTCGCCGTCCCGGCCGAAGTTCGCGGCGGCCACCGGACCGGCCGTCGTCACGACGTTCCAGCCGAACCGGCCGCCACTGACGTGGTCGAGGTCGCCGAGCCGGCGGGCCAGCTCGACCGGGTCGTTGTACGACGACGACAGGGTCGCGACGAGGCCGATCCGCTCGGTCTGCGCGGCGACGCGCGCCAGCACGGTGGTCGGCTCGAGGTTGTTGCCCGTCCGGTGCGTGGTGCTGGGGTCGAGCGACGGCCCGTCGGCGAGGAAGACGGCGTCGAGCTTGGCCGCCTCGGCCTTGCGGGCGATCGATGTGTAGTGCTCGATCGTGTAGCTCGCGAGGGGGTCGGTGCCGGGGAACCGCCAGGAGCCGCCGAAGACGCCGGCGTTGAGGATGTTGACGTTGAGGTGCAGCTGGGACGTCATGCGCCGTGCTCCTGACTGGTGGTGACGGTCGCGCCCACGGCGTCCGACGACGAGGGCCGGTTGCGGTAGTAGCCCGGCTCGGGGGTCACGCCGTTGACGAGGAAGTCGCCCACCACGCGCGGCTTGTAGACCACCGGGTTGTGCGACGCGAGCGTGCGGGCGTTGCGCCAGTGGCGGTCGAGGTGCACCCGGTTCCGTACCGCGGACGAGCCGCCCGCGTCGAACGCCCGAGCCGCGGCGTCGAGCACCGCCTCGATCACGGCGACCTGCGCGGCCGAGGTGTCGAGGTAGGCCCGTGCGTAGTCGGCCTCGACGCCGCTGGCGTGGGCGGCCTCCAGGCGTCGCGCCGCGTGCCCCACGAGGGTCTCGGCGGTGAGCCGGCGGGCCTCCAGGAGCCCGACGACGCCGAGCACCTCCGGGTCCTGCGCGGCCTCGCCGCTCAGCGCGTGCAGGCTCGTGCGGGTGCGTGCGCGGACGATGCCGACGGTCTCGGCCACGATGCTGCGCGCGATGCCGGCGAGGTTGGCCAGGTGGACGATCTGCACGAACGAGTCGAGCCCGCGCAGCGACTCCCTGTACCGGCCGATGTCGCCGTCGGGCTCCACCGGGACGTCGGCGAACAGCGTCGTGCCGCTGCCGGTCTGCCGCTGGCCGACGCCGTCCCAGTCGTCGACGTGGGTGACGCCCGGGTGCCGGGCCGGGACCACGACGAACCCGCGCCCGCCAGCGTCGTCGGCGACGGCGACGCGGACGTGGTCGGCGAACCGTGCACCCGTCGAGTAGAACTTCGTGCCGGACACGAGCCGTTCGCCGGCCTCCGTCGTCCGCACCCGGGTGGTCGTCACGCCGTAGCCCGACGCCCCCGGGCCGACCGCTTCCGCCACGACCGCCGACGGCTCCGACTGCGCGTTGCCGAACACCTCGCCCCGGCCGGCCGCGTCGAGCCAGCGGGCACGCACCGCCGGGTCCGTCTCGGCGCGCAGGATCTCGGTCGTCGTGAAGTGGCCGCGCCAGATCTGAGGGATGTTCGAGTCTGCCTCGCCCGCCTCGGTGAGCAGGGCGAACAGGGTCGGCAGGTCGACGTCGAAGCCGCCGTGGGCGACCGGCACCCGCAGCCGTCCGAAGCCGGCGTCGGCCAGCTCACGGACGAGCGAGTACGGGTGCTCGAAGGCGAGGTCACGCTCGCCGACGCCCTTGGCGAGCTCGGCGAGCACCGCCCGGATCCGGGCGAGCGCCTCGTCGAGGCCGGTGGGGTGGTCCTGGGTCATGGCACTCCTACGGTGAGGTCGCGGCCGGCGATCGCGTCGAGCAGCTGCACGGTGTACTCGGTCCGGGGCGCAGTGAAGACCTGCTCGACCGGGCCCTGCTCGACGATCCGGCCGTGGCGCATCACGGCGACACGGTCGGAGATAGCGCGCACGACCGCCAGGTCGTGCGAGATGAACACGTAGGTGAGGTCCCGTTCGGCCTGCAGCCTGCGCAGGAGCTCGAGGATCTGGGCGGCGACCGAGACGTCCAGCGCCGAGATCGGCTCGTCCAGGACGACGACCTTCGGCTCGATCACCAGGGCGCGGGCGATCGCGACCCGCTGGCGCTGGCCGCCGGACAGCTCCCGCGGGTGCCGGTCGACGAAGTCGGCGGGCAGCGCCGCCGCCTCCAGCGCCGCGACGACCTGGTCCCGGTGCGGCTGGCGACGACCCCGCGCGCGCGGGCCCGTCTGCAGCGAGCGCAGCGGCTCGTCGACCACCTGGTACACGTCGAACCGTGGGTCGAACGAGGCGTACGGGTTCTGGTACACGATCTGGACGTCCTTGCGCAGCGCGCGGAACCCTCGTCTGCCGAGGTGCGTGACGTCCTCGCCGAAGAGCTGTACCCGGCCCGACGTCGCCTGCGTGAGGCCGGTCAGGACGCGCGCGGTCGTCGACTTGCCGCTGCCGGACTCCCCGACGAGCGAGAACGTCTCGCCCCGGCGCACGGTGAACGAGGTGCCGTCGACGGCCGCCACGCCGCCGTAGGTCTTGCGCAGGTCGGTCACCTCCACGACCGTCTCCCGGCTCTCGGGCACCTCGACCCGCTCGCGCGCGAACGCGAGCCGGGAGGGGACGCTGTCGAGCAGCCGACGGGTGTACTCGTGCTGCGGGTCCGCGATGACCTGGGACGTGGGCCCCTGCTCGACGAGCCGGCCGTGCTGCATCACCCCGATGCGGTCCGACCGGTCGGCGGCGACGCCGAGGTCGTGGGTCACCAGGACCACGCTCGTCCCGCTCCGCGCGCGCAGGTCGTCGATCAGGTCCAGCACCTGCTTCTGCACCGTCGCGTCGAGGCCCGACGTCGGCTCGTCCGCGATGATCAGGTCGGGCTCGACGGCGATCGCCGAGGCGATGAGCACGCGCTGGCGCATGCCCCCGGACAGCTCGCCCGGGTACTGCGCGTAGTGGCGCTCGACGTCCGTGAACCCGACGAGGTCGAAGAGCTCGTGCACCCGCTCGCGCCGGGCCCGCGCGTCGAGGTCGGTGTGCAGGCGCAGCACGTCCTCGACCTGGTGCCCGACCCGGCGGACCGGGTCCAGCGAGACCCCGGGGTCCTGCGGGATCAGGCTCACGGCCCGTCCCCGCACGTCGCGCCACCCCTTCGGGCCGAGCTCGGTCAGCACCTGGTCGCGGAACCGGATCCGGCCGCCGAGCACCTGCCCGTTGCTCGGCAGCAGGCCGAGGACGGCGTGCCCGGTCGTCGTCTTGCCCGAGCCCGACTCGCCGACGAGCGCGAGCACCTGGCCCGGCTCGACCTCGAACGAGACGTCGTGCACGACGGGCGCGAGCCCCTGCTGGGTGCGGTACCCGACGGTGAGACCCTCGACGGTCAGGACGGCGGTCATGACTGGTCCCTCCGGGCGAGGTGGTGCGAGATGTGGTTGGTCGCGAGCACGACGACCACGACGGTGAGGCCGGGCCACAGGGTCAGCCAGCCTCGGGTCGCGATGTAGTTGCGGCCGTCCGAGACCAGCCGGCCCCACTCGGGGTCCGGAGGCTGGGCGCCGAGCCCCAGGAAGCTCAGGGACGCGATCCAGATGATCGCGATCCCGAACTGCACGGTGATCAGCGCGAACGTCGAGGCGATCGAGTTGGGCAGGACGTGCCGGCGCAGGATGTCGAAGGTGGACGCCCCGCTGGTGGTGGCCGCCTCGACGTAGGTGCTGGTGCGCGCCTTGAGCACCTCGGACCTGACCAGCCGGGCGAACGTGGCGGTCAGGGTCAGGCCCACCGCGACGGCCGCCTGGACGACGCCGAACCCCAGCAGCACCACGATCGTGATCGCGAACAGGAAGCCCGGGATCGACAGCAGCACGTCGATGCCGCGGCCGATGGCGCTGTCGAGGAACCCGCCGAACCAGCCGGCGACCGCACCGAGCAGCGCACCGACGACGACGCCGACGGCGACCGCGATCGCGGCCCCCGACAGCGACGCGCGGGCGCCGTGCACGACCCGGGAGTACAGGTCGCGGCCGAGCTGGTCGGTCCCGAACCAGTGCTCGCCCGAGGGCGGCGCGAGCTTGCCGGCGGGGTCCACCGCGATCGGGTCGTGGCTGGCGAACGCGCCGGGCACGAGCGCCCACGCGATGACGAGCACGACGACTGCGACCGCCAGGACGAGGGTCCAGTGGCCCCCGAGCCAGCGCAGGGCACGGGCCGGCCCGGAGGCCGTGGCCGCCGGCACCGGGGGAGCGGGGGCTCGCTGCTCCTGCTCGACGAGGGTCGTCATGGCATCACCACCTCCACCGGGAGCCGCCGGGTGGCCGGCTCGGGCAGGGCGGCGGGTACGGCGACCGGGACCGCGACGGCCGTCACGGGGGTCGTCGCCCTGGCCGCTCGCCGCGACCTGCCGTCGACGAGGATGCGCGGGTCGACGTACGGGTACGCGAGGTCGACGACCAGGTTGATCACCACGTAGGCCACCGTCGACAGGAGCACCACGCCCTGCACCACCGGCAGGTCCTGGGTGTTGACCGACCCCACGACGAGCTGGCCGATGCCGTTGCGGGCGTAGACCGACTCGGTGACCACGGAGCCGGCGACGAGTTCCCCGAACGCCAGCCCGAGCAGGGTGAGGACCGGCAGCGAGGAGTTCCGGAGCACGTCCTTGCGGAAGATGAACCCCTCGCCCGCCCCCTTCGCGTGCAGCACGTGCACGAACGGCTGCCGGCGGGTCGTGCGGATCGACGTGGCGAACACCTGCGACAGCGGTGCTGCGATGACGAGCGCCAGGGTGGCCGCGGGGGCCAGGAGCGCCCGGAACGATCCGTCGTCGACGGACGGGATCAGCCCGAGCCGGAACGAGAGCAGCTGCAGCGCCACGATGCCGGCGACGAACGTCGGCACCGAGGCGAACAGCGCGGGCACCGAGCCGGTGACGTCGCGCAGCCACGTCCACGGCGCGTAGCTGATCGTCAGCGCGACGACCGACGCGAGGACCACCCCGAGCAGGAGCCCCAGCGACGTCAGCCGGAGCGTGGAGGGCAGCGCGCTCGCGAGGAGGGCCTGCACGGGCTGGGCGGTGGTCAGCGAGTACCCGAGGTCGCCGTGGAGCACACCGGTCAGACCGTGCAGGTACTGCTCCCACAGCGGGCGGTCGAGCCCGTAGTACTCGAGCAGGACCCGCGCGCCCTCGGGCGAGATGTTCGCCTCGGGGTTCTGCACCCGGTTGGTCACGGCGTCGCCGGGCAGGGCGCTGAGCAGGACGAACGATAGGGTGTACGCGGCCCACAGGACCAGGACGGCCTGTCCCACGCGCTTGGCGACGTAGCGGCGCATCGCTACTTCTCCGAGATCCAGGTGTCGTAGAGCCACGAGCGGCCGGTCGACTCGGTGGAGAACCCGTGGACGGTGGGAGCCAGGCCGAACACCTGCGTCTCGTCGTAGAGCGGGATCTGGTAGCCCTGCGAGAAGACGTGGTCCTCGATGTCCTGCACGGCGGCCGCACGCTTGTCGGCGTCGAACTCGAGCGCCTGGGCCCCGAGCAGGTCGTCGAGCGTCGTGTCCACCGTGGGGTTGTGCGTCGCGTTCCCGCGGTAGCTGGCGAGCGCGGCCCGCAGCACGCTCGGGTCGGCGGTCGACTGCTGACCCTGCGCGAACGTCCACGTGTCGCCGCGGGCGGCCTGGATGGCCTCGTACTCGGTGAGCGACGCGCTGTTGATGTTCAGCTCGACGCCGGCCTTCTTCCACTGCGACTGGAGCAGCTCCAGGACCGGCTGCGAGACCTGGTAGTACGGCGCGACCCAGATCTCGAAGTGCAGGCGCTGGCCGTCCTTCGCCCGGATGCCGTCGGACCCGACCTTCCAGCCGGCGCCGTCGAGCAGCTTCTTCGCCTTGGCCAGGTCGTACTTCAGGTAGTCGGCGGAGTCGCCGCGCAGCGGCGTCCCCTGGACGAGCGCGCTGGTCGGCACGGGGTAGTTCGGGGAGAGCACCGTGGCGTTGATCTCCTCGCGGTCGGTGGCCGCCTGGAGAGCGAGGCGCACGTCGAGGTCCTGGGTCGGTGCCTCGGCGTCGAGCTGGATCGTCAGGGAGTTCGTCTGGCCCTGGATCGGGATGGCGACGACCTGGCCGCCGCCCGCCGTGACGGTCTCCTCGTCGTAGGGCGCGATGTTGCGGGCGATCTGCGCCTCGCCCGACTGGAGGGCCCCGACGCGGGTGCTGGCCTCGGGCACCGTCTTGAAGACGATCCGCTCGAGGTACGCCTTGCCCTGGTGGCCCGAGCCCTCGGGCGCCCAGTCGTAGTCGTCGCGACGCTCGAGCGTCACGCCGGTCGTGCCGGAGACCGACTCGACGACGAACGGCCCGGTGCCGATCCAGTTGTTCAGGTCGCCGTGGCCGTTGAGGTCGAGGGCCAGGTACGGCTTCGCCAGGATCGAGCTCGCCCGGTAGTTGGACAGGATCTGCAGGAACCCGGCGTTGGGCTTCGTCAGCCTGACCTGCAGGTGGAGGTCGTCGACGACGTCGGTCCCGGCGTAGTCGCCCCAGAAGGGGTCGACCGGGATGCCGAGCGACGCGTCCCCGAGCCCGTGCTGGTCGAAGTTGAGCTTGACCGTCTCGGCGTCGAGCGGGTCGCCGTTGCTGAAGGTGATGCCGTCCTTCAGCGTGATCGAGTAGGTGAGGTGGTCGTCGCTGATGGTCCAGGACTCGGCGAGCCACGGCTTGAACTCGCCCGTCTTCGGGTCCTGCCACACGAGGCGCTCGGCGAGGTTGTCGCTCACCTGGCTGTTGGACCACAGGGACGCGGTGGGCTGCCACGCGGAGTACTCGACCGGGTCGTAGAACGTCAGCGTGCCGCCGGCGACGGGGGTCGCGCCGGAGCCGTCGCTCGCGTCGCTGCCGGGGTCCGGTGTCGCGCCGCCGCACGCGCCGAGCACCGTGGTGAGAGCTGTGACGGCCGCTGCCGTGGCCAGCAGCGTGCGGGTTCGAGTGCTTCTCATCGCGGTTCCACGTCCTTCTCCAGCGGGTCTTCCGGGGCGGCGCGGAGATTGGCAGCAAAAGTGGAGTATGTCTATCGGGTTTAGTAATGTGTCCGCGATGCGGGCAGGGATGTTCAAGGACCGGACCGCCCGCAGGACGTCGAACAGGGGGACACGACGCGATGGCTGCACCGACCACCGAGGCGACGACGGCGGTCGAGGCCGTCGACGCCGCGGACGCCCACCCGCTCGTGGCGCGCGTCCGTCGGTACGCCGACGACGTGCTGCGACCCTCGGCGCTGCGTACCGACCGGGAAGGGGTGACCGCCCGGCGCATCGCCGAGCTCGCCGACCTCGGGCTGCTCAACCACCTCGCACCCCCGCAGTACGGGGGCCAGGTCGTCGACCGGGGCGTCGACCGTCGTCTGCACGAGATCGTCGCCGGAGCCTGCTTCAACACGTGGCTCGTGTGGGCGCAGCACGCGCCCCTGGCCGGGCGGCTGAGCGAGGCGCTCGCCCAGGGCCGGCCCCTGCCCGCGGTCGCCGAGCGCGTCCTGCGCGGCGAGATCCTGCTCGGCGCCGGCATCAGCGACGTGCGGCGGTACCCCGACCACCACATCGCGGCGACCCGGGTGCCGGGCGGCTGGACGTTCGACGGCACGATCTCCTGGGTGAGCGGCTGGGGCCTCAGCTCCGCGCTCACCGTCGCCGCCGTCGAGCGAGCGACCGAGACGGTGGTGACGGCGCTCGTGGTGGTCGGCGACCGCACGCGCGTGGCCGCACCGCTGCGGCTCGCCGCCGTCGCCGGCAGCCGGACAGAGCGCGTGCGGCTCGACGAGGTGTTCGTGCCGGACGAGCAGGTGCTGTCGGCGAAGACGCTCGCGCAGACTCGCTTCGAGGACCTCGGCACGGCCAGCGACGCCCGGGGCCACCACTTCGGCCTCGCCGCGACCGTCCTGGACGAGCTCGCGCGCTCGCCGCACCCGCTCGCGCACGCCGTCGCGGACACGTGGCGACCGCGGGTCGCGCAGACCCGGGCCCGCGCCTACGCGCTGTCCGACGAGGCCGCGGCCGTCGGCGGGGGACCGCACCGCATCGACGAGCGGCTCGCGACGAAGGTCGCCAGCGGCGAGGCGCTCTCGACGCTGACCCGCGCGCTCGTCGTCGCTCGTTCCGGCCGCGGTCTCGCGGACGACGACACCGCCCAGCTCCACGCCCGGTCGGCCCTCTTCGTGCTCGTGCAGGGGCAGAGCGCGGACGTCCGGCACGCACAGCTCACGCACCTCGCCCAGTGACACCAGCGACCCGCCCGCTGGGTGGCCCGTCGACCCGCCTCACCGAACAGGAAGCACCCATGAGTCCCGAGTTCCTCTGGTACATCCCCAACCAGGTCGTCCCCGGCCACCGAGGCGAACCGGTCGTCGCCGACCACAACACCCTGGCGACCCTGACCGAGCAGGCGGTGGCGCTCGAGGACCACGGCTGGACGGGCGCGCTGCTCGGCACCGGCTGGGGCCGCCCCGACACGTTCACGGTGGCGGCCGCGCTCGCCGCGCGCACCACCACGTTCGAGCCGCTCATCGCGGTCCGGCCCGGCTACTGGCGTCCCGCGAACTTCGCCTCGGCGGCCGCGACGCTCGACCACCTCACCGGGGGTCGGGTCCGCGTCAACGTCGTCTCGGGCAAGGACGACCTGGGTGCGTACGGGGACAGCGAGGGCGACCAGGCCCACCGCTACGACCGGACGCGGGAGTTCATCCAGCTGGTGCGCCGGCTGTGGACGCAGGAGGACGTCGACTACGACGGCGAGCACTTCCACGTGACCGGGTCGACCGTGGTGCCGCGCATCGAGCCACGCGGCGCGCGCCGCCACCCGACGCTGTACTTCGGGGGCGCGTCGGAGGCCGCCGAACGGGTCGCCGCCGCCGAGGCCGACGTGCAGCTGTTCTGGGGGGAGCCGCTCGCGGGCGTGCAGGAGCGCATCGAGCGGCTCCGGGCCCTCAGCGACGAGCTCGGCCGCGAGCACGCGCCGCTCGAGTTCGGGCTGCGGGTGACGACGCTGGTGCGCGACACCACCGAGGAGGCCTGGGCCGACGCGGAGGAGAAGGTCGCCCAGATGGCCCGGGCCCAGGGTGCCGGCTCGCCCGACCAGCTCGCGACCAACCCCCACCGCCGTACGGCCGTCGGGCAGCAGCGCCTGCTCGACCTCGCCGCGCAGGGCGACGTGCTCGACGACAACCTGTACACCGCGCCCGGCCGGTTCGGCGGCGGCGGCGCGGGCACCACGTGGCTCGTCGGGTCGGCTCAGGACGTCGCGAAGTCGCTGCGCAGGTACCAGGACCTGGGCGTCACGCACTTCGTGCTCTCCGACACCCCGTACCTGCGGGAGATCCGGCGACAGGGCGACGAGCTGCTCCCGCTGCTGCGCGGATGAGCGCGAGCGCCACTCTCACGCCCGTCGAGCTGCAGGACGCCCACCGCCGGCGGCGGCTCGTCCTGGTGTTCGCGGTGACGCAGACGATCGGCTACGGCGCGCTGATCCAGTCGTTCACGGTGCTCCTGGTGCCCATCGCGCAGGACCTCGGCACCACCCGGACCGCCGTCACGCTCGCGGCGACGATCTCCACGCTCGTGGGCGCGTTCGCCGCGCTGCCGGTGGGGAGCCTGCTCGACCGGTACGGCGGCCGGGCGCTCATGGCGTCCGGCTCGGGCGTCGGCGTGGTCGCGGTGCTGCTCTGGTCGCGGGCGGACTCGCTCGCGGGCCTCTACGTCGCGTTCGCGCTCGTGGGTCTCGCGCTGGCGATGTCGACGTACGAGGCCGCCTTCGCCGTGCTCGTCGTCGCCACCGACGCGCGTCGGCGCGACGGGGCGATCGTGCTGGTCACCATGGTCACCGGGCTGCTGACCAGCTTCTACTACCCGCTCACCGGGTGGCTCGACGGCCGGCTCGGCTGGCGGACGACGCTCGTGGTCCTGGCCGGCGCGCTCGCGCTCGTCGCGATCCCCGCGCACCTGTGGGCGGTGCCGGGGCGGGCCGCGCACGCGCGACGGGTCACCCGCGGCAGTGGCGTCCCCGTGGGGGACGCCCTGCGCAGCTCACGGTTCTGGCTGCTGCTCGTCGCGTTCGTCGCGCAGGCGGGTGCGACCTCGGCGTTCCTGCTGCTGATGGTGACCTACTTCCACGACATCGGGCACGGCGCGGGGACGGCCGCCGCGCTCCCGCTCGCCGTGGGCACCATGCAGATCGGTTCGCGGCTGGCGCTCGCACCGCTGGCCGGCCGGTTCGGCATGGCGCGCGTCACGGCCGCGGCGTTCGCCGTCCAGGGCCTCGGGCTGCTCGTGCTGCCGCTGGCCGGCACCGCGATGGTCCCGACGCTCGCGTGCGTCGCCGCCTTCGGGCTCGGCTACGGCGTCTCCGTCGTCGCGCGCCCCTCGATCGTGGCCGACACGTTCGGTGTCGCACGATTCGCGAGCATCATCGCGGTCATGACCGTGCCGACGGCGCTGTCCCGGGCCGGCGCGCCGCTCGTCGGTGCCTGGCTCGCGGACGGGCGCTTCCTCGTCGTGATGGGTGTCGCCGCACTCGTGGCGGCTGCGGCCCTCGTGCCGCTCGCCCGCTCGGCGCGGCAGGCGGGTGCGACCAGCACGGTGCGCCCGCTGGTCGCCGCGCCCCGACCGGCGCCGGCCTCGAGCGAGCGGCCCGACGCGGTCACCGAGGTCCTGGCCGAACGCTGCTAGCCCTCGGACCGGCGGCCGGCACCCGGGGCGCGACCGGCCGGCGCGTCGACCATGCGGCGGACGTGCGCCGGCAGCTCGCCGGTCAGGGCGTCGTGCAGGGTGGTCTCGTCGAGGACCTGTCGCAGGCTGGTACGCAGCGCGACCCAGACGTCCGGCAGGTGCTGGGCCGCCCCGGCGTGCGCCGCGTCGTCCGGCCGCAGCCCGTGCACCTCGCCCAGCGGCCCGTCGACCGCCCGCATGACGTCGCCGAGGGTGATGTCGCGTGCCGGGCGGGTCAGCACGTACCCGCCGGCCGAACCACGCTGCGCGCGGACCAGGTCCGCGCAGCGCAGGTCCGACAGGATCGACACGATGAACCGGCGCGGCAGGTCCTGGCCGCTCGCGATGGTCTCGGCCGTGACGACCTCCGGCTCGTGCCGGGCGATCTCGAGGGCCGCGCGGATCGCGTAGTCCGACTTGGCCGAGATGTGCATGGGACGCCCTTCGCGCAGGTCGCGACAGCGTTGGCGTCGGACGTGGGGTCACCCTAGGCAGGCGTGCCGTGGGGGCACAACGCGACCCGCTGACCGCGGCGACGTCCCTGGTGGGCGACCGGTGGGCGGTCCGGATCGCCTAGCGCGACGGGAGGCCGAGCCGCTCGAGCGTGTCCCGGAGCGTGTGCCGTCCCGCCATCGACCCGGGACCGGCGAGCCGGCTCAGCACGCGGTCGCTCCACCGCCCGTGCAGGCCGTACCGGCGGTGGTAGTCCGCCAGCCGCTCGTCGTAGGCGGCGATGCCTGCGTCGGCCGCGACGTCGTACCGCTCGTGGTGCAGCACGGCGTCCTGCGGGAGCCGCGGCTTGACGTCGGCCGCCTCGGACGGGTCGGGCTCGCCGACGGCGAGACCGAAGGCCGCGACCGCGTGCTCGGGCAGGAGCAGCTCGGACGCGACCGCCTCGGGACTGTTGCGGATCGCGCCGACGAACACGCTCCCCAGACCGAGCGACGCGGCCGCGAGGACGGCGTTCTGCGCGGCCAGCGCGGTGTCGACGAACCCGATGACCGTCGTCTCCAGGTAGTCGGTCGCGTCCAGCGGCACCTCCGCCCGGGCGGCGAGGCGCCGGGCGCGGCCGAGGTCGGCGACCCACACGAGGAGCAGCGGCGCCTGGCGGATGAACTCCTGGTCGCCGGCCAGCGCCGCGAGGCGTGCCTTGCGCTCGGGGTCGCGGACGGCGACGACGCTCCACGGCTGCAGGTTGGACGAGGTCGGGGCGGACTGTGCTGCGGCGACCAGCGCGGCGAGCTCGTCGTCGGTCACGGGTCGGGGCCGGAACCGGCGCACCGAGCGGTGGGCGAGCTGGAGCGTGAGGACGTCGCTCGACAGCGCGAGCGCCGCCGTCGGATCCCCGTACCGGCGTGCGGCGGTCATGGTGTCCTCCCGAGGTTCGGAACCGGCTCGCACCGGGCGACGTCGCGCCCGTGGAACGGTCGAACAGACAATATCGGACCGAGTTACTCTGGATTTGTGCCCGACGAGACCTCCCGCGCCGCCCGAGTCCGCCGCCTGTTCGGCCCGGACCCCGCCAACTGGGTCCGTGAGACCTCGACCGACCACGACGTCGTGTGCGTCGGTGGCGGGCAGGCCGGTCTCGCGATCGGGTTCGCGCTGCGTCGCGCGGGCATCGGCCGGGTCTCGGTGATCGACGCGGCGGCGCCCGGCGGGACGGGCGTGTGGAGGACGACCGCGAGGATGCCCACGCTCCGCACGCCGAAGGCGTGGCCCGAGCCGGAGTTCGGGCACCCCGAGCTGAGCTTTCGCGCCTGGTACGAGGACCTGCACGGCGAGGCCCGCTACGAGGCGCTCGACCGGATCCCGCGGCTCGACTGGGCCGCGTACGTCGACTGGGTCGGGGACGCCCTGCAGGTGCCGGTCCGGCATCGCACGCGGCTCGTCGACGTCGTGCCGTCGGGCGACAGGCTCACCCTCGTCCTGGAGGTCGCCGGCCCGGACGGCACGCACACGGTCGAGGAGACGACACGCAAGCTCGTCCTCGCCAACGGTGTCGAGGGGACCGGCGGCCCCGCGCTCCCGTCGGCCTTCGCCGGCCTGCCCGCCACGCTGGTCGCGCACACCGGCGACCCGATCGACTTCGCGGCCCTCGCGGGCCGGTCCGTCGCGGTCGTCGGCGCAGGGGCGTCGGCGTTCGACGCCGCGGGCGTCGCGCTGGAGGCCGGCGCCGAGGTCCACCTGTTCACCCGGCGTCCCGAGCTGCTCATCCAGGGCCGCGGGGGCTTCGGCCCGCAGCGGCTCGGGGCCCGCAACAACTACCACCGCCGTCCCGACGCCGACCGCTGGCGGCAGAAGGTGGTCGCCGCGCGCGGCGGGAGGACGGCGACCCTCGCCTCCCTCGAACGGGCGATGGCGCACCCGGGGTTCCACGTCCACCTCGCCGCGCCGTGGCACGCGGCACGGGCCGAGTCCGGGCGTCTCGTCGTGCAGGCCGCGGACGGGGCCCACACGTTCGACTTCGCGATCGCCGGCACCGGCTACCAGTACGACCCCCGGACGCGGCGGGAGCTGCGCGGGATCGCCGACGAGATCGCGCTCTGGCGCGACCGGTACGTACCTCCGGCCGACCTGGCGGACGACGACCTCGGCGCGTACCCGTACCTCGGACCGGGCCTCGAGCTGCTCGAGAGGCGACCCGGTCGGGCTCCGTGGCTCGGTCGCATCCACGTGTTCTCCGCGGCTGCCGCGATGAGCTTCGGCTACCCCGTCGGTGACGTGCAGAGCCTCACCCCGCTGGTCCCGCCTCTCGTGGACGCGCTCGGCCGGGACCTGTTCTTCGAGGACCAGGCGCTGCCCGCAGAGCCCGCTCCCGCACCGGCCGCGCCGCAGCCGCAGTCGTTCCGCGAGGTCTACGACCGCGCCGTGTGGGCGGGACGCCCCGTCACCGTGTAGCGCGGCCCGTCGGCGACGTCGCCCGTGTCCGCCGGCCGCCACGGTCCGCTCGAACGGGTGATTTGTGCCGTTCGTCCTTGCCTGGCCCCGGCGCGACCCTGAGTGTTGCCTGGGGTGTCCTCGCGGCGGCGCGACCCAGGCGGGAAGGAGCACGGTGGCACCCACGAGGGCTGTTCGACGGCGTTCGGTCAGCGGCCTCCTGGCGGTCGCCCTCCTGTGGGCCGGGCTGGTGCTCCCCGCCGCACCCGCGCAGGCCGCGCCCGGGTTCACCTCGGCGCCGGTCCCGACGGTCTCGGGCACCGTGAAGGTCGGCGCCCGGCTCGCGGCCACGGCCGGGACGTGGAAGCCGGCGCCGTCGTCGCTCACGTACCAGTGGTACGCCGGGGGTGCGAAGGTCTCGGGCGCCACCGCCCGGACGTGGAAGCTGCCGTCCTCGGTGCTGGGCAAGAAGGTCACCGTGAAGGTGACCGCGGCTCGGCACGGCTACACGACGACCACGAAGGCGTCGGCATCGACGGCAGCCGTCGCACGGGGGACCCTCGTCGCGCCGCCCACGCCGACGATCTCCGGGTCGGTGAAGGTCGGAGCCACCCTCACCGCCACACCCGGTACCTGGGGGCCGTCGCCGGTCTCCCTGACGTTCCAGTGGCTGGTCGCGGGAAGGGCGGTCTCGGGCGCGACGAGCGCGACGTGGACGGTCCCGGCGACGGCGCTCGGCCAGACGGTCGCGGTGCGCGTCACTGGGACGAAGTCCGGGTACACGACCGTGACGACGACCTCGAAGGCCACCGCCGCGGCGAAGCCCGGGACGCTCGTCTCCGCCACGCCGACGATCTCCGGGTCGGTCGCCGTCGCCTCGACGCTCACGGCGACGCCCGGCACGTGGGGCCCGTCGCCCGTGTCGCTGAAGTACCAGTGGCTGGTCGGGGGAGCGGCGGTCCCGGGCGCGACGAGCGCGGCGTGGACCGTGCCCGCGTCGGCCCGCGGCACGACGGTCGCGGTGCGCGTCACGGGATCGAAGACGGCGTACACGACGGTCGTGAAGACGTCTGCCGTGACCGCGCCGGTGGCGACGGGTGCGTTCACCACCTCGCCCGTCCCGACCGTGAGCGGCGAGGGCCGGGTCGGGCAGAAGCTGACCGCGGTGCCCGGCGCGTGGGCGCCGGTTCCCGACTCGGTGACCTACCAGTGGGCGGTCGACGGGGCTCCCGTGAGCGGCGCGACCTCCGTCTCGTGGTCGATCCCGGCCACCGCGGCCGGGAAGTCCGTCACGGTCGCCGTGACGGCCCGCCGTGCCGGACTGGCGAGCCTGACCCGCACGAGCGTCGGCCTGGCGGTCGTCGACCCGAACCTCGTCGTCGTCGAGGTGTCGGGGGAGGTCTTCGGGACCTGGACCGCGGGCACGACCCACCACGTCGCCGACGAGGTCACCGTCCCCGCGGGGCAGACGCTGCGGATCGAGCCCGGAGCCGCGGTCACCCTCGACGCGGGGGCCCGCGTCGAGGTCCGGGGCGCCCTCGTCGCGAGCGGCGCCACGGGGAGGCCGGTGACGTTCACACTGGCCGGTGCACCCGTCGTGGACGTGGCCGGGAACCCGGTGCGATGGACGCTCGACGTCCTCGGCGGCGGACTCGAGCTCGTCGGGGTCGCCGCACGCGGCGGCCGGGTCGAGGCGAGCGAGTGCACGTCGGGACAGGTCGTCGGGAGCACGTTCGTCGAGACGTCCGTGTCGCTCGACCGCTGCTCGTTCCCCGTCCGCGCCAACCGCTTCGAGCGGGCCGGGCTCGCCCAGACGTCCCCGCTGACGCTCTCCGAGCACGACCTGACCCTCTTCCCGCTGACGGGACCGGACGCGAACACGTTCGTCGGGGACGACGTCCACCGCCGTGTCGACGTCCGGGCGGGCCGGGTGCCCGCGGGTGCGGAGTGGGTCGTGGACCCGGCGTCGCGCGCCGTCCCGGTCGTGAGCGACGTGCGGGTGGACGGGATCGTGCTGCTGCTGGAGGGGACGACCGTCAAGGTGGACGCCACCACGGCCTTCCACGTGGCGCCGGGCGGCCTGCTCCAGGCGCTGGGCACCGCGACCGCGCCGGTGCGGGTGACGGGGATCGGGGACGACCTGGTCGGCGGCGACACCGGCGGGGACGGGTCGTCCGACCCGGCGGCCGTCCGGGAGATGTGGCCCGGGTTCGCGTCGGTCGAGGGTGGCGACCTCGACGTGCAAGGACTCCGGATGACGTGGCTCGCCAGCTTCGTCACGGCGGGCGACGGCTCGCACGTCGCCGTCAGGGACTCCGTCCTCACCCTGCGCCAGCATCTGCGCCACACCGACAGGTTCGGCAACGACTCTGCCGTTGCCGGGACCATGGAGATCCGGGCGTGCGACTCGGCCGAGATCACCGGCAACCGGTTCGAGGGCGTCCAGGTCGGTCTCGAGCGCTGCCCGGCCCACGTCGCGGCCAACGTGTTCGACCACGCCGTCGACCCCGAGGAGCGCTGGCGACCGCCGCTGAGCGTCGCCTACCACACCGACCTGTCCCGGATCTCGCTGTCGGGCGCGGACGCGAACACGTTCGTCGGCGACGACGCCGACCGCCGGGTTGACGTGTTCGGCAGCACCGTCCCCGCCGGCAGTACCTGGACGGTCGCCGCTCCCACGCGTGCCGTGCTCGTCCCGGGCGGGAACAACGAGGTCCTCGGCACGGTCGTGATCGGTGCCGGGTCCGTCGTCAAGTCGTACGGCACCTTCACGGTCCGCCCCGGCGGTGTGCTCCGCCTGGCCGGCGACGAGGCGAACCCCGTCGTGGTCACGTCCGTCGAGAACGACACGGTCGCCGGTGACACGTTCGGGGACGGCCCGACCGACCCGGCGGCGCCCCGGTACCGGGGGAGCGGGTTCGCGGTCGTCGCGGGCGGCCGGCTCGAGATGGACCACGCCGCGGTGAGCTGGCTCGAGTACCCCGTCGGCACGGGGTACCCGAGCACCGCGGACCTGGCGATCCGCGACTCCGCGTTCCGCACGCCGCAGGACATGCAGCCGGGCGACTACTCGCTGCCCACCACGGGTGCGGTCGTGCTGAGCCAGTGCGACGCGGCCGTGCTCGACGGCAACAGGTTCGAGGGCACCCGCCTCGAGGCGAGCGACTGCCCGGCCACCGTGACGGACAACGTCTTCGACCACGCGAGCGGCGCGGACGGGCAGGGCCCGCTGTTCGTCCGAGGCCACGACGACCTGGCCCAGCTCTCGTTCACCGGCCTGAACGCCAACACGTTCGTCGGCGAGGACCTCGACCGGCAGGTCGTCGTCGACGGTGCCACCGTCGCGGACGGCACGGTCTTCACCTTCGACGGTGCCGCGTCGCACGCCGTGCTCGACGTCCGCGCCCCGATCCGCACGAGCCGGGCGCTCGACTCGGCACGCACGACGGTCCGCATCCTGCCCGGCTCGGTCGTCAAGGGGTACGGCTTCCTGTTCGACCTCGGGACGACCACGAGCTTCCTGGCCAACGGCACGGCCGCGGCGCCGATCGTGTTCACGTCCGGCGACGACGACACCGTCGGCGGCGACACCCGCGGCGACGGCAGCACGGACCTGCACCCGTTCTCCGGGGTGTTCGCCACCGAGCAGGGCGGCGTCTGGTCGTTCGCGCTCGGCGTGGTGGGCGTCGACCTGGAGCAGGTCGGTCCCGGGACCGCCACCGTCTCGCACGCCGTCGTCAAGCACGCGGGCGAGGGCTTCGTGGGGTGCCTCGTGTGCGACCTGAGCGTGCACGAGACCGACTTCGTCGACGTCGGCACCGGCGTCGACCAGGCGTTCTACGCAGTGCCGGTCCTGCCCTGCACGTGGGTCGCCGGGTCGGGCGTGCTGAACGGCGAGAAGGTCTGGCGTCCTGCGCAGGCGCAGGACAACTACTGGGGCTCGCCGCGCGGCCCGAGCTCCCACGTGAACTTCGTCGAGCTGGCTCTCGCCTTCGTCGGCCAGCGAGAGCAGGCGCGGAGGCTCGCGGAGGACCTCCCGCTCGAGCAGCAAGGACCGGTGAAGGCCGCGATCGAAGGCATGGTCACCCAGGTCGGGGACACCGTGCCGAACATCGACCCGACCGACGCCGCCGCGGTGGGGGTGCACCTGCAGTCCTGCACGATCCCGGTCCTCAACGTGACGTTCGTCGTCCCCGTCGTCCCCGAGAGCTTCATCGCCTGGTACGCGGCCCCGATCCACGGTCAGGACGTCCTCGCGACGCTCTGAGCGCTGAGCCCGGGCGGCGGCGTGGGCGGCGGGCCATACTCGCGCCATGACCGACACCGAGGCCCCGCGTGAGCGGCGATGGGACTGGCGGGAGGTCGCGGTCGTCGGTCTGCTCTCCGTGACGACGATCCTCACGGCGTGGGTCGGGTTCCAGTCGAGCAAGTGGGGCGGGGCGATGTCGATCTCGTTCAGCCAGGCGTCGACCGCCCGCCTCGAGGCCGCCCGCTTCGAAGGGGTGGCCAACCGCAAGATCAGCGTGCAGTCCTCGCTGTTCGCGCAGTGGGTCCAGGCGACAGGCTCGCAGAACGCGCCGGTCGCCGACTTCCTGCGCGAGCGGTTCCCCGAGCCGCTCGCGACGGCGTTCGACGCCTGGGTCGCGCAGGATCCGCTCACGAATCCGGACGCGCCGCTGTCCCCGTTCGACATGCCCGAGTACGCGATCCCGGAGCTCGCTCGGTCCGCCGCGTCCGACGCGCGGGCCGACGCGAGGTTCGCGGAGGCGCTCGTGGACAACCAGCGGGGCGACAACTACACGGTCCTGACCGTGGCGTTCGCGTCGGTGCTGTTCTTCACGGCGATGTCCGAGCGGATGCGGTCGCCGCGGGGGCGCTACGCCCTGCTGGGCCTGGGCGTCTTCCTGTTCGTGGTGTCGACCACGCTGCTGCTGACGTTCCCCAAGCTCGTCTGAGCCGGCACGGACCCTGACCCAGCGGGCTGCCCGAACGGGCAGCCCGCGGTGTCCTCCCGATGCCCGGCGGGGTGTTCCGAGCGCCGCCGGGGCGGTCGCATCCTGAGGGACTCCGCCACCTCGAGGTGAAGCCGCCGATGCCGAACCCGCCGCAGGAGCCCGCCCCGGGCGGCCGGGCGCGCCTGCGCCGGCCGGTACCGCGGCGGATCCCGGACCCGGGGGAGAGGCCCGCCAGGGACGACGTGCCGGTCCCGCTCGGCCCCGTGGGCGCCCGGGGACCGGGAGACGCGCGATCCCTGTCGTCGTGGCAGCGACTCGTGGGCAACCGTGCGGTCTCCCGCCTCGTCGAGGGGGCACCGCGAGCGGAGCGCCCCGCCGTGGTGGTGGTGCAGCGCAACGGCAACGAGCTGGTCCCGGTCGCGATCTACTTCTCGACGCCGCAGACGCGCGAGCAGTTCGTCGCGACGACCAACGCGCAGCTCGGCCTCGCCGCCACCACGGGCTGGAAGAACGTCAAGGAGCACTACGACGCGTCGGCGAGCCCGGTCCGGGTGCTGGTCCGGCCCAGCACGCTGCGCGCCGCCCGCTCGAAGGCCACGGCCGACGACATCGGCATGGCGGTCGAGGGTGACGGGGCGATCTCCGGGACGTCGGCCAGGGTCGAGGCGTTCGCGAAGATGCCGGGCGGCGCGGAGAAGAAGGCGCTGGTCGACGAGGTCGACCGCCGCTACTACGCCGCCACCGCGACACCCCCGGGCACGAAGATCACCGAGGAGGAGACCGGGCGTCGGGAGCTCTGGCTGCAGATCCAGAGCGAGGTGCTCGCGCAGCGCGACTTCGTGCTGAACCTGCCGGAGAAGGTCGGCCTGGTCATCAAGATGCGCGCCGGGGGCGTGGTCGTCACCCCGGCCCAGTACCAGCAGCTCACGCGCGTGGCCGGCAAGATCCAGCGGCTGTCCGACGCGGACGTCGAGAACTACCTGGGGCAGGGCGGCGGGACGGCGCCGTCGCTGGACGCGCTCGAGAAGGCCGTGGACGACTTCGCCGCGGCGAAGGCGGCGGCCCCGGGGCAGATCGCGGAGGCGATGAAGGCGAGCGGCGAGGGAGCCTGGAACACCGACACGCTCGCGGCGGCGATGCCGGAGCGCACCATGTTCTACCTGAGCCTCACGGAGCGGATGGCGCTCATCCGCGAGGTCGCCGGTGGCTTCCTCGTGGGCGACGAGGACGAGAAGACGATCATCCGCCTGCTCGCGACGACACCGTCGTCGGACGTGAAGGCGCTCGGCGCGGAGCTCAAGGCCAACGAGGCCGCGCTGCTCAAGAAGCTCGAGAGCGTGATCGACGGTGCCGAGGGCAAGCAGTACTACGCGGTGCTGCGGTCGATCGTGTTCGCGTCGCTCGACCCGGCGGAGGCCCACGCGAAGATGCAGGCCGCGAAGATCTTCCCGTGGGCCGACCCGGGAATCATCAAGGCCACGTACAACAAGCGCTTCTACTACGAGACGGTGGAGCTCACCGAGCAGGGAAAGGTCCGGGTCGTCTACTGGATCAACATCGGCCCGATGGGCATGAAGACCGCGGAACAGCTCCTCGAGCCCGACGAGATCATCGGGCTGCACTTCTTCATGGACGAGGAGTTCGCGAACGCGTCCGAGGGCGAGACGATCTACATGCCGGCCGCCTCGCTGATCTCGTTCAAGAACGAGCAGTTCAGCCGCGAGATGCACCTGGCCGTCGACGTCGGGCTCCTGTTCGCCGGGGGCGCGGGGCTGCTCACCAAGGCGTCGCGCCTGGCCACGGTCATCGCCGTGCTCGACACGACGCTCGCGGTCGCCGCCCTCGTCATCAACTCGTACCGGTCGGACATCGCGAAGACGGAGGAGGGCAGGGAGTTCCTCAAGGCCTGGGACATCACGCAGACGCTCATCGCCGCGTACGGGGTCACCAAGCTCGTGCTGCGCCTGCCCGAGACGTTCCGCGGCCTGCGCAAGGCGTACGACGGGTTCAAGGGCGCGACGACCGGGCTCCCGAAGCAGACGCTGGCGAAGATCGAGGACGAGGCCGGCAAGGTGTTCCGGGAGGCCGACACCGCGGTCTTCGAGTCGGAGCTCGCCGCGCTGCGCAGCAAGTTCACGCCCGAGGAGCTGGCGGCGTTCGAGGGGCAGCTGGCGAAGGCGGGCACCATCACGGACGCCGCCAAGCGGCAGGCGGCGGTGGCGGCGGTCGAGGAGCAGGTGGCGTCGCAGAAGTCGAACGTCGCGCTCATGGAGGAGCTCAAGAAGGCCAACCCGACGCTCAAGGAGGCCGAGCTGGCGAAGCTCGCGGCGCCGCGGATCAAGGTCCCGACCGTCCCGCACGGCATGACGCCCGACGAGTTCGCCGAGGCGCAGAGCCTCATCAAGGACTGGCTCGCGAAGAAGGGCATCACGGACGCGACCGGCTTCGCGACCGGCTCACGCGTCACCGGCGCGACGTTCAACCCGGGCAAGAAAGCGAACTTCGGAAAACTCATCACCGATTTCAAGGATCGCGACCTCGATATCACGCTCATCACCGGAACAAAGCTCACGAACAGCATGCAGGACGAGCTCAGGGCGCTCTACAAGGCGCGCTTCAAGCATGATCTCGGAATTCGCAACATCGTCGACAAGCGACAGCTCGACCACATACCCGTCTGGGGTAAGATCGACCTCCAGATCCAATAGCCTGAATGACACGTCGTGCGGGCCCGGCCCGCACCCGACGGACGGACGACCGGATGCTGCTGTTCACCGAGCTCGTCGTCGTGGCGCCCGACGGGCCGCACCCGGACGCGGAGAGCTTCTGGCCCTCGGTGTGGGCGGGCGAGGAGTTCGACTCCGACGGCGACTTCTACTACGACGGCATCGACGGCCGCTGGACCATGCTCGAGCTGCGCACCAAGGTCGCCGGGGCCGCCGACAGCGTGCTCGAGGTCTACACGTTCCGGGAGCGGCGGAACTACGACCCGGGCCTCGACGACGTCGCCCGGCTGGAACGGACCCTCGACGACGTCAAGGCGGGCCGCTGGGCCGACGACGCGACGATCTCGGCGATGACTGAGGTCGCCGTCACGTCGCTCACCGTCCGGACCACGTCGACGGACCACTACCGCGAGTACCTCGAGTCCGTCGCGATGTTCCTGGACCACTCGGGCGGCGTCACCGTCGGCCGGCTCGTGCTCGACGCGGCCGGCTTCCGCCGCACGTTCCTGGACGCCGCCGCTTCCTGACCGCGTCGCGTCCCGGACCTCCGGCCGCGCCCGCCCGATCACCAGTGGTGTACCGGCAACCGGGCGAACTTTCGACAGACCCATGGTGTCCGGTTTGTCCAGGGCGCAGCATGTCCTGACGCACGACGCCGAGCGGCTGCACAGGGCTCCGCCACCTCGTGCCGTCAGCCGGGGGGCACATCATGGGTACGCACGTCCGCATCGTCCTCGTCGCAGCGGGGCTCGGCCTGGGACTGGTGGGCGCCGCCGCCCCGTCCCAGGCGCAGCCCGACCGCGGCAGCGTCCTCGACCTCGGCATCGACGAGTGCGCGCAGGACATCAACGGCCTCGGCGTCGTCGTCACGGACACGCAGGTGTACCGGCAGGGGCGCAGCCGACCGCTCCCGGGCGGTCTCGACACCGCGGCCCGGATCAACGACCACGGGCAGATCGCCGGGACGGACGAGGGCGTGGCCGCGCTCTGGGACGGCAGGGGCGTCGTCCGGCTCGGGGTCGCCGACCCCGCCGACACCTACTCGTACGCGACAGGGCTCAACGACCGTGGCACCGTCGTCGGCACGTCCGGCAGCTTCGGCGGCCGCTCGCGCGCGTTCGTCTGGAGCCAGGGGGTGCTCCGTGTGCTGCCCGACCTGGGCGGCGACGCGGGCGCGTCGGGCATCAACGACGCCGGACAGGTGGTGGGCTACGCGTGGGACGACACCGGCACGCAGCGCGCCGCGCTGTGGGGGCCCGACGGCACGCTCGTCCAGCTCGGGTCGCTCGGCGACGGCGGCGGGCACAGCCTGGCGACGGCCGTGAACAACCGCGGTGACGCCGTCGGGTACAGCTACGCGCCCGGGAGCGGACCCATGCGCGCCGTGCGCTGGTCCCCGGGACAGGGGAGCGAGCCCGTCGACGGCGACGACACCGTCTTCGGCCTGGCGTCCGACGTCAACGGCAGCGGCCGGGTGGTGGGGAACGCCGTGCCGGCAAGCGGCTCCCAGCAGGGCTTCGTACGCGACCGGCGCGGTGACGTGCGGTTCGTGACGCCGCTGGTCGCCGGGGACACCACCGTGCTCAGCGCAGTCAACGAGAAGGGCACGGCCGTCGGGTGCGAGTTCCCCGCCGACGGGGGATCACGCGCGATCATGCTGTACGCGTCGCGCTGACGACCGACCTCGGGCTGCCGTGCGGCTCGTCGGTCGCCTCCGGACGCCGCCTACCGGGGCCGTGACGACAGGGACCTGCCGGGCGTCTCCCGGCGGGTCCCCGTCGTGCTGCGGGTCAGGACCCTGCGGGCTGCTCGCCGGCGATGTTGACGAGCCAGGCGACGCCGAACCTGTCGGTGAGCATCCCGAACGTGTCGCCCCAGGGCGCCTTCTCGAGCGGGACGGTGACCGTCCCGCCGTCGACGAGCTTGTCCCAGTAGCCGCGCAGCTCGGCCTCGTCCTCGCCGGACAGCGACACCGAGTAGGTGTCGCCGGGGTTGTACGGCATCTGGTTCGGCGTGTCCGCGCCCATCAGGACGAGGTCGCCGGGCGTGACGAGCTGGCCGTGCATGATCTTGTCGGCCTCGGCGGGGTCCTCGCTCGCATGGAAGTCGCCGAACGAGCTGAGCGTGAGCTCGCCGCCGAACACGCTCTGGTAGAACTCCATGGCCTGCTTGGCGGTGTCGCGGAAACCCAGGTACGGGTTGAGACGCGTGGTCACGGGTCTGGCCTCCTTGCTCGACTCCTCGGACCACACCATCCTCGGGGCGGGCGGCGCGCAGTGCCAGAGCGGGGGCGCACCCGCCGCCGGACGGGTCAGGGCGCCCGTCGAGACGTTCGTCACGGTGCCCAGCGCCTGGACCGTGCGACGTCCGGAAACGAACGTGGCCTATTTTGACCCCGTGACCGCACCGCTCCCCCCGCGTGACGTCCGTCGAGGCCTCGCCCACCACGAGGTGCCCGACCCCCTGCGCAACGACGTCCGGGTCCTCGGCGAGTTCCTCGGACGCGTGCTCCGCGAGGCGGGCGGCGACGAGCTCCTCGCCGACGTCGAGCGTCTGCGCGAGCTGGCCATCGCCGCGCACGACGAGCCCGACACGGACGCGCTCGAGCGCGCCGAGCAGCTCGTCGCGACCTTCTCGCTGTCCCGTGCCGAGCAGGTCGCGCGCGCGTTCACCTGCTACTTCCACCTCGCCAACACGGCCGAGGAGTACCACCGCGTGCGGGTGCTGCGCGAGCGCGAGGCGAGCCTGGAGCCGCACCACCTGGCCCCGGACGACTCGCTTCCGGCCGCCGTCGCGCAGGCCACCGCCGAGCTCGGTCGTGAGGAGACGCTGCGCCGGCTGCAGGCGCTCGAGTTCCGCCCGGTGTTCACGGCGCACCCCACGGAGGCGCGTCGCCGCGCGGTGTCGTCGGCGATCCGCCGCATCGCGGAGCTCGTCGCCGAGCGGGACGTGCGCAGCATCGGCGGCATGTCGCTCGTCGAGAACGACCGCCGGCTCCTCGCGGAGATCGACACGCTGTGGCGCACGGCGCCCCTGCGGCAGGCGAAGCCGACGGTGCTCGACGAGGTCCGCACGGTCCTCAACGTGTTCGACTCGACGCTGTCCGAGGTGTTCCCCGACGTCTACCGCCGCCTCGACGACTGGCTCCTGGGCGACGCCGCCGGCACCACGCCGCCCGCGGTCCGGCCGTTCGCCCGGGTCGGCTCGTGGATCGGTGGCGACCGCGACGGCAACCCGAACGTCACGGCCGAGATCACCCGGGAGGCCGCGGCCCTCGCGTCGGAGCGGGCGCTCCGCTCGCTCGAGCAGGCGGCCCGTCGCACGGCGGACACGCTGACGCTCGACGCCGAGGGCACCGCCCCGTCGACCGAGCTGACCGCCCTCTGGCAGCGCCAGCGGATCATGTCCGAGGCCGTCACGTCGCGGATCGCGGGCGAGGCCCCGGGCGAGCCGCACCGCCGTGTCGTGCTGGTGGTCGCCGAGCGGGTGGCCGCGACGCGCGAGCGGCACTCCGACCTGGCGTACGCCTCGGCCGCGGACCTCGAGTCCGACCTGCTCGTGGTGCAGCGCTCGCTCGCGGCCGCCGGTGCGGCCCGGCCTGCCTACGGCGACCTGCAGCGGCTGATCTGGCAGGTCACGACGTTCGGCTTCCACCTCGCCGAGCTCGAGGTGCGGCAGCACTCGCAGGTGCACGCTGCGGCTCTCGCGGACCTCGAGGCGAACGGGGTCGCCGGCGCGCTCGAGCCCCGCACGCTCGAGGTGCTCGACACGTTCCGGGCGATCGGCAACGTGCAGCGCCGGTTCGGGGTGCAGGCGGCCCGCCGGTACATCGTGTCGTTCACGCAGTCCGCCGAGCACCTGGCCACGGTCTACAAGCTCGCGGAGTACGCGTTCGAGGGGGCCGACGAGGTCCCCGTGATCGACGCGATCCCGTTGTTCGAGACGTTCGCGGACCTCGAGGCCAGCGTCGACATCCTCGAGGGCGCGCTCACCATCCCGCAGGTGCAGCGCCGGCTCGCCGAGAACGGCCGTCGCGTCGAGGTCATGCTCGGCTACTCGGACTCGTCCAAGGACGTCGGCCCGGTGTCGGCCACGCTCGCGCTCGACACGGCCCAGCGCCGCATCACCGAGTGGGCGGACCGGCACGGCATCGCGCTCACCCTGTTCCACGGCCGCGGCGGTGCCCTCGGACGCGGCGGCGGCCCCGCCAACCGGGCCGTGCTCGCGCAGCCGCCGGGCTCGGTGGACGGCCGGTTCAAGCTCACCGAGCAGGGCGAGGTCATCTTCGCGCGGTACGGCGACCCGGTGATCGCCGCCCGGCACATCGAGCAGGTCGTCGCCGCGACGCTGCTCGCGGGCACCCCGTCGATCGAGAAGCGCAACGCGCAGGCGACGGAGCGGTTCGCCGACCTGGCCGCGCGGCTCGACGAGATCTCCCGGACCCGGTTCCACGAGCTGGTCCGCGCCGACGGGTTCCCCCAGTGGTTCGCCGAGGTCACGCCGCTCGAGGAGGTCGGCATGCTGCCGATCGGCTCCCGTCCCGCGCGGCGCGGGCTGTCGGTGTCGTCGCTCGACGACCTCCGGGCGATCCCGTGGGTGTTCTCCTGGTCGCAGGCCCGCATCAACCTGGCCGGCTGGTACGGCCTGGGCACCGCGCTCGACGCGATCGGCGACCTCGACGAGCTGCGCGCCGCGTACGCCCAGTGGCCGCTGTTCACGACGATGATCGACAACGTCGAGATGTCGCTGGCGAAGACGGACGAGCGCATCGCCGCCCGCTACCTGGCGCTCGGCGACCGGTCCGACCTGGCCGAGCAGGTGATGTCCGAGATGACGCTCACGCGCCGCTCGGTCCTCGCGATCACCGACAGCGACGCGATCCTGTCGCGTCGGCGCATCCTCGGTCGTGCCGTCCAGCTCCGCTCGCCCTACGTCGACGCGCTGTCGCTGCTGCAGCTGCGCGCGCTGCGCGGCCTGCGGACCGGTGACGCGGTCGAACAGGCGGACGACCTGCGCCGCCTGCTGCTGCTCACGGTGAACGGCGTCGCCGCCGGCGTCCAGAACACCGGCTGACCTGCCCCGACGCACCGACGGCGCGCCGCACCCGGACCTGGGGGTGGTGCGCCGTCGTCGTCGGGAGGGTCAGGACGGCAGCGCGATGACGGCCGGCAGCGGGCGGCCCGCCGCGAGCGCGTCGAGGACGAGCAGCTCGTGGGGCACGACCGGCTCAGGGAGGCCGGCGAGCGGGAACCACCGCATGTCCGCGGCCTTCGCCCTCTCCCGGACGGACGGCTCGCCGGTCCAGGACCGCACCTCGAAGAACACGTCGGCCCGCTGCTCGACGGCCGGACCGTGGCGCTCGAACCGGTGCAGGGCGGTCAGGGGCCGCAGGTCGTCGACGGCCACGGTGACCCCCGCCTCCTCGGCCGCCTCGCGGACGGCCGCCTCGTGCACGGTCTCGCCGGGCTCGACGTGCCCGGCGAGCGTGGCCCAGTGGCCGTCGCGGTACCCGGTGCCCTGCCGCAGGTGCAGCAGCACCTCGTCGCCGCGCCGCAGCACCACGTAGGCGGCGGCCACGAGCAGGGTGCGGCCGGCGAGGTGGTCGTCGGGGGCGTAGTGGGCGGGCATGCCGGGGAGTCTGGCACGGTCCGGGGCGTGGGCCGGGTGCCGAGCGGGGTGTCCGACGTCGACGCTACGGTCGGCTGGTGACGATCGTGACCACCGAGGAGGACTTCGCGGCCCTCGTCGAGCCCCTGCGCCGCGAGCTGCTGGCGCACTGCTACCGCATGACGGGCTCGCTGCACGACGCGGAGGACCTGGTCCAGGAGACGTACCTCCGGGCGTGGCGGGGTCAGGACGGCCTGGAGAAGCCGGGGGCGGTGCGCGCGTGGATGTACCGGATCGCGACGAACGCCTGCCTCACGCACCTCGGCGGTCGTCGTCGGCGTCCGCTGCCGACAGGCCTCGGTGCACCGGCCGCGGACCCCGCCGTGGAGCCGCGTCCGCACGCGGCCGGGTCGTGGCTCGAGCCGCTGCCCGACGACGTGGTCTGGGGGAGCGCCCCCGACGACCCCGCGGCGGCGGCGGTGACCCGCGAGAGCGTCCGGCTCGCGTTCGTCGCGGCGCTGCAGCACCTCACCGCGCGGCAGCGGGCCGTCCTGCTGCTCCGGGACGTCCTGACGATGAGCGCGGCGGAGACGGCCGGCGCGCTCGGCATGACGGTGGCCGGCGTCAACTCGACGCTCCAACGTGCCAAGGCGCAGGTCGCACGTCTCGACCCGGGTGACCCGGCGCCGCCGCCCGACGAGCGGCGCAGGCAGCTCCTCGCGGACTACCTGCGCGCGTTCGAGGAGTACGACGTGACGGGCATCGTCGAGCTGATGAGCGCGGACGTCGTGTGGGAGATGCCGCCGTACCCGGGTTGGTACCGCGGTCCGTCGGCCGTCGGCGAGCTCATCGGCCGGTGGTGCCCCGCGACGGGCCCGGGGGACATGCGGATGGTGCCCGTGCGGGTCAACGGCCTGCCGGGGTTCGGCCTGTACCTGCGGGACGACGAGGGCAGGCACCGGGCGTTCCAGCTGCAGGCGCTCGTGCTGGGCCCCGACGGGGTCGAGCGCGTGGTCGTGTGGTTCGGTGTGGGGCCCGTCGTGGCGGCCGGGCTCCCGGAGGTGCTGCCGGCGGGGTGACGCCCGCTCACGGGCCGGTCGGGCCGAACCGTTCCGTCTTGATGCGGTCCGGGTCGTGTCCCAGGTCGACGAGCAGGTCGGCGACCGTCTCGACGAACGGCGTCGGCCCGCACACGAACACGTGGGCGCGCTCGTCGGGCGGGAAGCACGCCGCCTCCAGCCGGGCCGCGTCGACCCGTCCGACCGTGCCGGTCCAGCCGTCGGGGGCGCGACGGGTCCACACCTGCGTGACGTCGACGCCGGGACCGACCGCCGCGAGCTCGTCGGCGTAGATCGCATCCGTCGGGGTGCGCGCCGAGACGAGCAGCCGGAACGGTGCGACGCTGCGGGCGCGCGCCCGGGTGCGGACCATCGACATGAGCGGCACCAGCCCCGACCCACCGGCGACGAGCTGCACGGGGTGCGGGTCGGTCGGGTGCCACACGAACCAGTGGCCGACGGGGCCGCGCAGCTCGATCTGGTCGCCGAGCACGAGGTCTTCCGTGAGGTACGGGGACACCTCGCCGTCCTCGACGACCTGCACGGTGAGCTCGATGCGGTCGTCGTCGGGCATGCCGGTCGGCAGGCCCATCGTGCCCGACGACGCCAGCGAGTAGGACCGCTGCGTCGAGTACCCGTCCTCCGCGGTCAGCCGGACGTCGACGTGCTGCCCGGCGAGCGCCCCGCGCCACCCGGGCACGTCGAGCGCGAGCGTCAGGGCGGTGGGCGTCTCGGGTCGGCGTTCGACGACGGTGCCGACCCGCCAGGGCAGCGCGTAGGGCGTGGTGTCGGCGGTGAGGTCGGCGGCGTCGTCGTCGACCGAGACCGACACGGCGGGGCGGTCGGGAACGAGCGGGGTGTCGCCGGTCAGTCCCCCCAATAGCGCTGCTCCTTCCACGGGTCCCCGTACTGGTGGTAGCCGAGCTTCTCCCAGAAGCCCCACTCGTCGTCCGTGAGCAGCTCGATGCGGCGCACCCACTTGGCGGACTTCCAGAAGTACAGGTGGGGGATCAGCAGCCGCGCGGGTCCGCCGTGCTCGGGTGCCAGCGGCGCGCCGTCGTACTGGTACGCGATCCAGGCCTGCCCGCCGCGGAGGTCGGCGAGCGGCACGTTCGTGGTGTACCCGCCGTCGCAGTGCGCGAGCGCGTACTGCTCGTCGTCGTCGATCTCGACGGCGTCGAGCAGCCGGTCCAGGGACACCCCGCGCCAGGACGTGTCGAGCTTGGTCCACTTCGTCACGCAGTGGATGTCCTTGACGACGTCGTCCGCGGGCAGCGCCGTCAGCTCGGCCCACGACCAGGTCGCGCGCGCACCGTCGCGGCCGCCGATCGAGAAGCTCCACGTGGACAGGTCGGCGCGGGGTGTCGGACCGGCCGACAGCACGGGGAAGCCGCGTTCCAGGTACTGCCCCGGGGGCAGGCGAGGGTCGGCCTCGCGCCTGCCGCGGAAGCCTCGGGAGATCAGGGCCATCGAGGGCTCGCGTGGACGATCGAGGTGCAGGTCACAGCACTGAAGGACATGCTCGCTCCCCGGGGCGGTGGGCTGTCGTCACATCATGCGGCCCACGCCGCCGGTGCGCCAGGGGCACTGCGCTCGAGAGCCACGACGACGAACGGCACGAGGGACCGCAGCGTCTGCTGCGGTCCCTCGTGCCGTTGGAGAGCGGGTGCGGTCAGCCGCGCGGGCCCTGCGCGCTGCCACCGGCCGCGCCGCGGCCACGGCCGCGACCGCCACGGCGACGTCGGGCGTCGCCGCCGCCGGCCGTGCCGCCCGCGGCGGGAGCGGACGCCGTCCGGAACTGCTGGCCGGGCGCACGCCCCTGCGAGCTGGTCCGGCTGCTCGACGAGGTCGACGCGGACGAGCCCTGGCGGGCGCCGCCGCCGGAACGACCCCGGCCGCCGCCACCGCCGGACGAACGCCCGGACGGGGCGGACACGGGCGCGGCGACGTACGGCACGTGCGGTGCGACGTCGGGGACGAGGCGCTGGAGCACCGCGTCGCCCGGGTTGACGTGCTGCGGCTGGGCGGTGATCTTCGCCGCACGCGTGAGCGCGCGGACGTCCCCGCGCTGCTCGGGCAGCACGAGCGTGACCACGTCGCCGCCGGACCCGGCGCGGGCGGTGCGGCCCGAGCGGTGCAGGTACGCCTTGTGCTCGGCGGGCGGGTCGACGTGCACGACGAGCTCGACGTCGTCGACGTGGATGCCGCGCGCGGCGATGTCGGTCGCGACGAGCACCTTCACGGCACCCGACGAGAACGCCTCGAGGTTGCGCTCGCGCGCGCCCTGGCCGAGGTTGCCGTGCAGGTCGACCGCGGGGATGCCGTCGATCGTCAGCTGCTTGGCGAGCTTCTTGGCCTGGTGCTTGGTGCGCATGAACAGCACGCGGCGGCCCGTGCCCGAGGCGAGGTGGTGGATCACGGCCTTCTTGGTCTCGGCGTCCCGCACCTCGAACAGGTGGTGGGTCATCGCGGCGACGGGCGACTGCGCGCTGTCGACGGAGTGCTCGACGGGCGACGTCAGGTACCGCTTGACGAGCTGGTCCACGCCGTTGTCGAGAGTCGCGGAGAAGAGCATCCGCTGCCCGACCCGCGGGGTCTTGTCCATGATCCGCTTCACGCCCGGCAGGAAGCCGAGGTCGGCCATGTGGTCGGCCTCGTCGAGGATCGTGATCTCGATGCCGTCGAGCGTGAGCGCCCTCTGGTTGAGGAGGTCCTCGAGGCGGCCCGGGCAGGCGATGACGATGTCGATGCCGCCGTTGAGGGCGGACGTCTGCTTGCCCTGGGAGACGCCGCCGAAGATGACGGTCGTGTTCAGGCCCATGGCCTTGGCGAGCGGGGCGACCGTGGCGTCGATCTGCGAGGCGAGCTCACGCGTCGGGGCCAGCACGAGGGCGCGGGGCCGACGGGCGACCTTGGGACGGCGGTCGGCCGCGAGGCGGGCGACGAGCGGCAGGGCGAACGCGATCGTCTTGCCGGAGCCGGTGCGGCCGCGGCCGAGCACGTCGGTGCCGGCCAGCGAGTCGGGCAGCGTCGCGGTCTGGATGGGGAAGGGAGCGGTGATGCCCTGGTCCGCGAGCACGGTGGCAAGGGCAGCGGGCACGCCGAGGTCGGCGAAGGAAGTCACAGGTGAAGCCTCTCGGGGAGAGTCGGTCGGGGTCCGCCGCCAGAGCAACCAGAGCGAGTGCTGGGGGATCTCCACGACGCGGGGCGCGCGGTTCGCGCTGCCCTCAGGTGGTCCCAGTGTCTCACACCCGGCACGAAGGCCCCGCACGGGGCACCATCGACACAAGCAAGCTCACACCGCTGGGGGGCCGGATGAGTGACGTGATCGCGTCGGCGAACGACCTGGTGAAGGTCTACGGGCAGGGCCCGACCGCGGTCCGGGCGCTCGACGGGATCGACGTCGACCTGGTCCGCGGGGAGCTCACTGCCGTCATGGGGCCGTCGGGCTCGGGCAAGTCGACGTTCATGCACTGCCTCGCGGGTCTCGACCGGCCGACGTCCGGGTCCGTGGTCGTCGACGGCGCCGAGGTCAGCCGGTGGTCCGAACGGCGGCTCACCCACCTGCGGCGGACCCGGGTCGGCTTCGTGTTCCAGTCGTACAACCTGGTGCCGACGCTGACCGCGCTGGAGAACATCACGCTCCCGCTGGACATCGCGCGCCGCCCCGTCGACCGGGAGCACCTCGACCTCGTCGTCCGCACGCTGGGCCTCGGCGACCGCCTCGATCACAAGCCGAGCGAGCTGTCCGGCGGGCAGCAGCAGCGGGTCGCGTGCGCCCGCGCGCTCATCGGCCGCCCGGCCGTGGTGTTCGCCGACGAGCCGACGGGCAACCTCGACTCGACGTCGTCGGCGGAGGTCCTCGGCTTCCTGCGCCGCAGCGTCGACGAGCTCGGCCAGTCCGTCGTCATGGTCACGCACGACCCGACGTCGGCCGGGTACGCGCACCGGGTGCTGTTCCTGGCCGACGGCCGCCTGGTCGGCGAGCTGCGGGACCCGACGCCGGCCACCGTGCTCGAGCAGCTCGCGGCGGCCGGCCGGCCGACGAGCGGCCGGTGAGCCGCCCATGAACCGCGTCGCGGTGCGGGCCATCCAGGCGCACCTGGTCCGGTTCTGCCTGTCGGTGCTCGCGGTGGCGCTCGGGGTGGCGTTCGTGGCCGGCACGTTCGCGCTGCGCACGATGCTCGGGTCCACGTTCGCCGACATCATCGCGACGACGACCCTCGGCGACGCGTACGTGCGCGGCGCCGACGAGGCGGGCGGCGCCGCCGGCCCGGCCGCCGGCACGCACAACCGGGTCCCGCTCGCCCTCGTCGGGCCGATCGAGCAGGTGGACGGCGTCGCCGCCGCGCTGCCCGACCTGCAGGGGCCGGTCGTGCTCGTCGGGGCGGACGGCACGGCGGTGCAGAGCACGCAGGCGCCCAGCTTCGCGTTCGCGTACGACCGGCGGGACCGGGCGGTGCGGCTCGTCGCGGGGGACCCGCCGCGCGGCCCGGACGAGGTCGTCGTCGAGTCCACGACGCTGGCCGCGTCGGGTCTCGCGCTCGGTGACAGCACCACGCTCGTGGTCGGGGGCGAGCTGCGGCCCGTGCGGGTCGTCGGCGAGGCCGAGATCGGCGCGGCGCTCGCGGGCGCGACCGTCGTCTTCGTCGACCGGGCGACGGCCGAGGCCGCCTTCGCACCCGACGGCACCGCGGTGTCCATCGCCGTGAACGCCCGTCCCGGGGTGGGCGAGGACGAGCTCGTCCGCCGGCTGGCGCCCGTGCTGCGCGCCGAGGCGACCCCCGGTGCGCCCGCCGTGGCGATCACCGGCGACGCGATGCGCGGGGAGGCGGTCGAGAGCGTCGAGGAGGTGCTCGGGTTCGTCACGACGTTCCTGCTGGTGTTCGCCGGGGTGTCCCTGTTCGTCGGGGCGTTCATCATCGCGAACACGTTCGCGATGTGGGTGCGGCAGCGCACGCGTGAGCTCGCCCTGCTGCGCGCGGTGGGGGCCTCGCCGCTGCAGGTCTTCTCGTCGATCGTGCTGCAGGCGGCACTCGTCGGCGTGGTCGGCGCGATGCTGGGCGTCGCCGGCGGGCTCGGGCTCGTGCTGCTGCTGCGGGAGGTGCTGGCGTCGTTCGGGATGCACCTCGCGGGACGGGTGCCGCTCGACGCGTTCACGGTCGTGGTCTCGGTGCTGCTCGGGACGCTCGTGAGCGTGGCGGCGGCCGCGGTGCCCGCGCGACGGGCCGCCCTCGTGCCGCCCGTCGACGCCCTGCGCGACGAGGTGACGCTCCCCGAGCGGTCGCTGGTGCGCCGGGCTCTCGTCGGGGCCGCCCTGCTGGTCGTCGGGGCGGCGGCGATCTCCCGCGCCCTCGTGCGGCCCGAGGCGGACGGGGCGGACCGGATGCTCGGGATCGGCGCCTGCGCGGTCGTGGTCGGGGTGCTCGGGGTGGCCCCGGTCGTCGCCCGCACGGTCCTCACGGCGATCGGTGCGCCGCTCCTCGTGCTGCGGCCCGTGGGGCGGCTCGCGCGCGGCAACGTCGTCCGCAACCCGCGACGCACGGCGAACACCGCGGGGGCGCTGATGATCGGCATGGCCCTCGTCGGCGCCTCGGCCGTCATCGCCGCCACCGCGCAGGCCTCCACGCGCGCGATCGTGACCCGCGAGGCCAGCACCGACTTCATCCTGCGGGTCGCTCCCGCCGGGACGGTCCCGGCGCAGGCGGTCGCCGACGTGCGGGCCCTGCCGGACGTGCGGGCGGCCGACACGTTCGCGACGGCCGCGGTCCGCGTGGCGCAGGGCGACGACGACTCGTTCACCGTGACCGCCGTCGACCCCGAGTCGATCGGGCGCAGCGTGCGGACCACGGAGCTCGAGGGGTCGTTCCACGACGCGCTGGCGCGCGGCGACGTCGCCGTGCAGCGGACCACGGCCCGGGACGAGGGGTGGCACGTCGGCGACGAGCTCACGCTCACGGGCACGGGGGAGCCGTCGGACGTCCGCATCGGCTCGGTCATCGACTCGCCCGCGTTCGGGGTCCCGCTCGTCGTGCCGCAGACCGTCCTCGACGAGCTCGTCCCCGCCGACCAGCAGCAGGTCACCACCGTGTTCGTGACCGCCGTCCCCGGCGCCGACCTCGAACGGCTGCGCACCGACCTCACGCAGGCCGTGCGCCCGTACGTGGTGATCACGGTGATGGACCCCCAGCAGTTCGTCTCCGAGCTCGCCGACCAGGTGGACCAGGTGCTCGTGATCCTCTACGCGCTGCTCGGGCTGTCCGTCGTGATCGCGGTGCTCGGGATCGTCAACACGCTCGCGCTGTCGGTGATCGAGCGCACGCGCGAGATCGGGCTGCTGCGCGCCGTCGGGCTGGGCCGTGTCCAGCTCGGCTCGACGATCACCGTGGAGTCGGTGCTGACGGCGGTGTTCGGCACCGCCGTGGGGCTCGTGGTCGGCGTCGCGCTCGCGGCGACGCTGCCGACCGTGTTCGCCGACCGCGGGCTCCGGACCCTCGCCGTGCCGTGGGGGAGCCTGCTGGTGATGCTGGCGCTGGCGGTCGTCGTGGGGGTGCTCGCGGCCGTGTGGCCGGCGATCCGCGCGGCGCGCCTCCCCGTGCTGGAGGCCGTGAGCGCCGAATGACGGGCTCGCGTCGGTAGGCTCCGGCCATGCACCGCACGGGGAGCCTTGCGCGATGAGCGACACCGGCTACGGCGACTTCGAGTTCGAGCGGCGGTTCTGGGTGGAGCACCCGCCCACGGAGCTGCTGGAGAGCGCTCCGGCGCTGATCGTCCAGTCGTACCTGCTGGCCCAGGACGGGTTCGCCGTCCGGGTCCGGGCCCAGGCGTCGGCCGTCCCGGACGCCCTGGACCCGGCGGACGACGAGCTCGCGCTGCTGGAGCGGCACGTGCGTGCGGTCGACTTCTGCGCGATCACCGTCAAGGGCCCGATGGTCGAGGGCACGCGGTACGAGGCCGAGCGCGAGCTGGACCCTGCGGTGGCGGTCGAGCTGATCCGCCGGGCGGACGCCCGGGTCGCGAAGCTGCGGCACTCGGTGTGGCTCGGGGCGGACGGCTGGGTCATCGACGTGTTCGCGGGCGGCAACGCGCCGCTCGTCGTCGCGGAGGTCGAGCGCGGCGGGCCGGTGACGGACCTGCTGATCCCCGACTTCTGCGTGACCGAGGTGACGACCGACGGCCGGTTCGCGAACGACGGTCTCGCACGGTCGCCGTACGGCGCGTGGGCGTCGTCGTTCGCCACGGAGCTCGTGACGACCGGGCCGCGGTTCCTCACGGGTCTCGGTCACAACCACCGTGCGGGGGACGCGCCGCCGGCCTGACGTTCCAGCCGTGGCGGGAACAAAGTTGAACTCTCAACTATTGTGGTGGGCATGACGTCGACAGCACCGACCCCCGGCTCGGGCCGCGCCGTGCCCCTGGGCACCCCGCACCCGCACGACTCGCTCGCCGCCGGCACCGGCATGGACGCGGTCACGCTGCTCGTCGGCGACCTCGACCGCCAGGTGCGGTTCTACCGCGACGGGCTCGCGCTCGACGTGGTCGAGAACCCGGGGGAGCGCCTCGGGAGCGCGCGCACCGACACCGTGACGCTCGGGCGCGGCGGCACCCCCCTCGTCGTCCTGCGGCACACCCCCGACCTCCCGCCCGCCTCCCGCGGGTCCGCGGGCCTGTTCCACACCGCGCTGCTGTTCGACGACCAGGCCGGGCTGGCCGCCACGCTCGCGTCCGTCGCCCAGCGTGAGCCTGGCTCGTTCGTCGGGTCGGCCGACCACCTCGTCTCGCTCGCCTTCTACCTGACCGACCCCGAGGGCAACGGCGTCGAGCTCTACTGGGACCGCAGCCGCAGCCTCTGGGAGCACGACGCCGACGGCCGGGTCAAGATGGACTCGCTGCGCCTCGACCCGAACGCGTTCCTGCGCGACCACCTCACGGACGAGCTCGTCGAGACGCCCGGGGTCGGCGACGCCGTGGTCGGGCACGTGCACCTGCAGGTCGGCGACGTGGACGCCGCCCGCCGCTTCTACGTCGACGCCCTCGGGTTCGACGTGACCGCCGAGTGGCAGAGCGCCCTGTTCGTGTCCGCCGGCGGGTACCACCACCACCTCGCGATGAACACGTGGAACAGCGCCGGGGCCGGGCCGCGGGCGTCGTCGCTCGGACTCGGCGAGGTGCGGATCACCGTCCCGACCGGCGACGACCTCGGCGCGCTCGCCGACCGGGTGCGGTTCGTCGGCGTCCCCGTGGCCGACGACGGTGCGACCGTGCTGTTCGAGGACCCGTGGCGCAACGTCGTCCGGGTCGCCGTCGGCTGACCGGCACTCACCCCATCCAGGAGCGGTGCGACGACCGTCGCGCCCGCGCGAGCGGCCCCTCGGCGTCCGCCGCCGCGGCATCACCGGCCGCCTGCTCCAGCGCGTGCAGGCGGCCGAACGTGAACGCGTTCTCGCCGTCCAGGTGCGCCTGCACCCCGATCCGGCGCAGCGTCTCTCGGCGCACCACGCTGTCGTGCTGCGTGCCCAGCACGTCCTGCACCGCGCGCGCCCGCCGGGCGCTCCTGCGTGCGGCGTGCCCGACGACAGGGACCGCCACCTCCGCCGCGTAGCGCGCCCGGCGGGCGGCCTTGCGGAGCTCGTGCCGAGCGCGGTCGGCGGCGGGGCCGGGCCCGGCTTCGTGGAGCAGCTCGTCGAGCTGCTCGGCGCGCCGGTCGAGGCGGCGCCACGCGCGGTGGGCCCTCCGGGGCACCACCTCGTCGGCCGGCTGCGCGGCGGCCGGGCCGCCCGGGGGCTCGTCGGCGACGTGCTCGAGCCCGTCGAGCAGCCGCCAGTACCCGGGTGTCCGGAGGTGCTCCGCCAGTCGCGCGAGGCCGTCGCGTCGCGCCCGGGAGCGGTCGTCCTCCAGCCGGCGGGCGACCGGGCCGATCACGAGCTCGACGGGCTCGTGCGCCAGCACGTCCAGGAGCCCGCGCAGCTCGACGTGCGGGTCCCGCGCCGCGCCGAGGGCGTGCCCCACGTCCGCCAGGCCGGCCCGCAACGGCTCCGTCACGTCGCGGCCGAGGACCGGTCGGTACACCGCGAGCGTCGTCCGCAGGCGCCGGACCGCGACCCGGGCGTCGTGCACGGCGCCGTCGTCGCCGTGGCGTGCCCGGTCGTCCGCGCGCAGCAGCCGTTCCAGGTGCCGCGCCACGTACGCCCGCACCACCTCACCCGCCGTGCCGTCCCGGGGCTCGGTGCTGCGACGCGGCCGCACCCGGTCGCCGAGCGCGCGCTCGAGCTTCGAGGACGAGCGCGCGACCGCCCCCGGCACCGCCGCGAACCGCTCGGCCACCGCTGCGAGCGTGCTCGCGTCGCCGTCGACGAGCTCGACCTCCCACTCCCGCCACGTCTCGACGACCCGCGCGTCGCCGTCGTGCACGACCGCGTGCACGTGGTCGTCCGTCACCTCCACGGCCACCGCACCGGACGCGTCCTGCCAGAGGTGCGGCACGCGACGCGTCCGCAGCTCGGCGACCAGTGCCGTCGGGCGGTCGCGGACACGGGCGCGGACCATGTCGAGGAGCGCCTCGGGAGCGGCCGGGTCGTCGAGCGGCAGGCGGTGCTCGGTCCGCGTGCGCGTCCCGTCCCCGGCGGCCGCCGCGGGCACCTTGAGGTGCCACCCCTCGTCGGGGCCGCCGATGCGGCGGCGCAACGTGATGCCCGCGCGCGCCAGGTCGAGGCCGGGGGTGTCGACGTACTGCGCGACGAGGTCGTCGGGCTGCGGCGGGTCCGCCCGCACGAGTCCCCCCGCGCCGGTGAGGTCCGGCAGCGAGGCGTCCTCGGGCACCCCGAACGCCGCCTCGACCTCCCGGTGGGTCCCCACCCTCCGAGGCTGCCAGGGCGCGACGCCGCACGCCTTCCGGGCGCCTGCTCAGCCGGCGACCCGGGTCGGGGACCCGACCGAGACCGTCGCGTGCGCGACGACGTGCCGGACGTGCCGACCCGCGGCCAGCCACCCGGCGGCCACCGCGCCGAGCACCTCCGCGAGGTCGCCGTCGAGCCGCGTGACGAAGTGCTCCGGCGACACCGTCGCCCGCGTGCGAGCCACCGCGACCGCCTGCTCGATGGCCCGCATGTGGTCGCCGACGTGGCCCGGCCGGCCGTCGTCGAGCGGGTACAGCGCCCAGTGCGCCGCCGCGCGCAGGCCGGTGACGGGCAGCTCGGGGGCGTCGACGTCCGCGAGCACCGCGTCGTCGGGCAGCGTGCACGCGACCTCGCCGGGGCAGCCCCGCGACAGGTGGACGTGCGCGACCACGTGGCCCGACACCCGCGCCGCCGCGGCGACGACGTGGTGCACGAACACCAGCACGTCGTGCTCGCTGCCCCGCACGAGCGTCGACAGGTCGTCGGTGCGGACGTCGACACGGGTGCGGTCCGCGGCGGCGAGGGCGGCCCCCGCGACGTCGTCGGTCGCCGGGTGCAGCGAGAAGCGTGCCCCGACGCCGAGGTCGATCGGCGTCAGGTCGGTGCGCGGCGTGCTGGTGACGGTGCTCATGGGTGCTCCCGGTGTCGCTGGTGGACCCCCGGGGCGGTCGCCCGACGCACCCCGGCCCAGCCGCTGGGGGCACGCCGACGGCGCACCCACCCGACGGCACGGCCACCGGCGTGCGGCCGGCGACAGGTGCCCTGCTCCCTACGCTGGTGCGAACCAGGTCAGGTTCCACGGGTCTGCGGGTGGGACATGGTGTCCGGCCCGCACTCTCAGCGCTCCTGCGCTCCCCGGGGGCTGTGTCGAGCCGACCGTAGACCGGTGACGTCACCCACCGGTAGGGGGCTTCCGGTCCGTGGGCGGCCGCGGGTCGACCTACAGTGGCGACGATGCCGACGACGCCGACCACCCCTGTGCCCTCGGGCGCCCGACGGGTCCGACGCCGGCTCGCGGTCGCCGTCGCGACCCTGCTCGTGCTCGCCGGGTGCACGCCCGACGCCCGCCCTGCCGCTCCGGTGGCTTCGCCCTCGCCGCCGTCCGTCACGAGCGCGTCGCCGACCCCGGCGCCGAGCCCGAAGCCGCTCGCGGCGAAGGTCGCAGCGCCCGGCCCGGCCGCGGTCGTGCTGCCTGCCGCGTCGGACGAGACCGCCGCCCTCGAGGCGTCGCAGGCGCTGTTCGTCAAGGCGCCCGTCGTGGTGCTCGCCGCAGCCGAGGACCCGGCCGCCCAGGTCGCCGCCGCGGCAGCCGCGACGGACGTCGGCGCCCCGGTGCTGCTCACCGGGCCCGCTGTCACCCCGCAGGCTCTCGTCGACGAGCTCGGCCGGCTCGGCACCCGGTGGGTGCTGGCCGTGGGCACCGCGGACCTCGCCGTGCCGACAGGCGTGACTGTCGTCCGCGCTGACGCGCCCGGTGCCGCTGCTCCGGAACCCGCGCCGGCGTCCGCGACCCCTGCTGCCACCGCGACCTCCACCCCGTCGGCCACGCCGACGCCGCCGACGCTCCCGCGCACCCAGCACCCGAAGCCCGTCGCCGCGACCGTCGCGCTCACCGGCGTCGGCCCGCTTCCCACGGCGGCCCTCGCCACGATCGCCGCAGCGGGCGTCCCCGTGGTCGACGTCCCCGGCGGCGACCCGCGTGCCACCACGGACGGTGTGCAGGCGGTCGCCGCGCACCGTCCCGAGCACGTCGTCGCCGTGGGGGCCGCGTTCGGCGACCCCGCCCTGCTCGCGTCCCGGGTCGCGACCGCGTCCACCGGCGTTCTCGCGCCGGGAGGCGGGCAGCTCGTGTTCCCGCAGGTCCCCGGCCTGCCGGGCAAGAAGTACGTCGCCCTGTACGGCACCCCGGGCTCGCCCGCGCTCGGCGTGCTGGGCGAGCAGGACGTCCCGGCGACCGTCGCCCGCGCCCAGGGCCAGACCGAGGGCTTCAAGCCCCTGACCAGCGACACCGTGGTGCCCGCGGTCGAGATCATCGCGACGGTCGCGTCGGCCGACCCCGAGCCCGACGGGAGCTACTCGCGCGCGATCCCGGTCGAGACCCTCCGCCCGCTCGTCGAGGCCGCCGGGGCCGCGGGCCTCGCCGTCGTGCTCGACCTGCAGCCCGGCCGCACCGACTTCCTCACCCAGGCCCAGCGCTACCAGGACCTGCTCGCCCTGCCGTACGTCGGCCTCGCGCTCGACCCCGAGTGGCGGCTCGCCCCGGACCAGGTGCACCTGCGGCAGATCGGGTCCGTGGGCGTGGACGAGGTCAACACGGTCGCCGCGTGGCTCGCGGAGCTGACCCGCCAGCGGGCGCTCCCGCAGAAGATGTTCGTGGTCCACCAGTTCTCGGTGCGCATGGTCGACGGGCGCGAGCGGCTCGACACCTCGCACGACGAGCTCGCCGTCGTCATCCACGTCGACGGCCAGGGCACCCAGCCCGCCAAGGCCGGCACGTGGGCCGCCCTCCGCCAGGGTGCGCCGCCCGTGCACTGGGGCTGGAAGAACTTCTACGACGAGGACCAGCCCATGCTCGGCCCCGCCGGGACGTACGCCGTCCAGCCGGTCCCGGACCTGGTGACGTACCAGTGACCTGTACCCCGACCTGCGCACCGACCTGCGCACCGACCGCTGCGCGAGGGCCGGGCCCCGCCTAGGCTCGACGGCATGACTCCTCCCGTCCGCATCGGCGTCCAGCTCCAGCCCCAGCACGCCGACTACGCACAGATCCGTGACGCCGTCCGCCGGGCCGAGGACGCCGGTGTCGACCTCGTCTTCAACTGGGACCACTTCTTCCCGCTGAGCGGCGACCCCGACGGCAAGCACTTCGAGTGCTGGACGATGCTCGGCGCGTGGGCGGAGCAGACGAGCCGCGTCGAGATCGGTGCGCTCGTCACGTGCAACTCGTACCGCAACCCCGAGCTCCTCGCGGACATGGCCCGCACGGTCGACCACATCAGCGGCGGCCGGCTGGTCCTCGGCATCGGTGCGGGCTGGTTCGAGAAGGACTACGACCAGTTCGGCTACGAGTTCGGCTCGCCCGGGACGCGCATCGCCGACCTGGCGGCCGCGCTGCCGCGGATCAAGGCGCGCTGGGCGGCGTCCAACCCGGTGCCGACCCGCGACATCCCGGTGCTGGTCGGCGGCGGTGGCGAGCGCAAGACGCTCCGGGTCGTCGCGGAGCACGCCGACGTGTGGCACGCGTTCGGCGACGCGGCGACGGTGCGGCGCAAGAGCGCGATCCTCGACGAGCACGGCGCGGCGGTCGGCCGGGACACGGCGTCGCTCGTCGAGCGGTCCACGGCGGTGTCCGCGCCGCCCGAGGCGGTGGCCGACGACCTGCTCGACGCGGGCGTGACGCTGTTCACGGTGGGGCTGAGCGGCCCCGACTACGACCTGTCGCTCGTGCAGCGCTGGGTCGCGTGGCGGGACGCCCGCGCCTGACCACGGCAGGGACGTTCACCCGCGGGTTCGCCCCGCGCGTGGGCCTTCCGGCGCGAACCGGGCGCCGGGCCGCGCTTAGGCTCGGAGGTCCATGAACGGACCGACGAGCCCCGCGCCGACCCCCGAGGCCGGTGACGAGCCCGTCGCTGCCCGCCGGGCGCCCCGGTGGCCGCGCGCCGTGCTCGTGGTCGTGGCGGTGCTCGCCGCGCTGGTGTTCGGTGTCACGACGGCGTCCGTGGAGGGCAGCCTCGGTCCGCACCAGGCGCGGTACGACGTGACGACCGACGCGACGGTGACCCTCGACCTGGGCCCGTTGGGCACGCTGGAGATCGACTCGCCGCTGCCGTTCACGCTCGGGCTGCACGTCACGGTCCAGGAGATCCCGGAGTCGTTCACCGAGCTGCAGCGCCCGACCACGCTGCAGGCGCTCAACGGCGACCTGCAGGGCTACCTGCAGCTGTTCTCGGCGCCGCAGGCCACCGTCCAGGACGTCGCGCGCGAGCTCGTGCTGGAGATCCTGGGCCGGACCGTGGGGGCGCTCGCCCTCCTGGTCGCGGTGTGGTGGCTCGGCAGGCTGGCGCTCGGTGCCGCCCGGCGCCAGGAGCTCGCCGCGGTCCTCGCCCCGCACGCCCGGACGATCACCGCGGGCGGGCTGGTCGTGGTGGTGGGCGCGACGGTGCTCACGTCGAGCGTCGGCGCGCAGGACCGGCCGTCCAGCGCGGTGCCCGCGTCCGCGGTGTTCGACGACACCCCGCTGGAGGGTGCCCGCGTGACGGGACGGCTGGGCGGGGTCATCGACACGTACGGCGGTCAGGTGGTGTCCGCGTACCGCGCGAACGAGCAGTTCTACGCCGCGGCCGGGCGGTCGCTGGACGAGGCGTGGGACGCGCGGGAGGCGCTGGACGAGGAGCTCGAGCGCGTCCACCCGACGCCCACGCCGACGCCGTCGGGCACCGCACCCGCGGAGCCGGTCGAGCCGGTCGAGCCGGTCACGATCGTCCTGGTGTCCGACCTGCACTGCAACGTGGGCATGGCGCCGCTCGTGCACGACGTCGTGGAGCGGACCGGTGCGGACCTGGTGCTGGACGCGGGCGACACGACGATGAACGGCACGACCGTCGAGCAGTACTGCGTGACGACGTTCGCGCGGGCGATCCCGAACGACGTCGAGCTCGTCACGTCTCCGGGCAACCACGACTCGAGCGAGACGACCGCGATGTACGCACGGGCGGGTGCCCAGGTCCTCGACGGCGAGGTCGTGGAGGTCGACGGGCTGCGGATCCTCGGTGACAGCGACCCGAACGAGACGCGGGTCGGCAGCGGCACCTCGTCGGCGGGCCGGGAGTCCGCGACGGACGCGGGCAAGCGGCTGGCGTCGGTCGCGTGCGACGACGAGGACGGTGTCGACCTGCTGCTCATCCACACGCCGTCGGTCGGGCAGGCCGCGCTCGACAGCGGCTGCGTGCCGGCGCAGCTCTCGGGTCACCTGCACCAGCGGATCGGCCCCCTGGAGGTGGGGGGCGGCGTGCGGTACATCAGCTCGAGCACCGCCGGGGCGACGCTCGGGGAGCCGACGATCGGGCCGCTGCACGGCGTCGCGGAGATGACGGTCCTGCGGTGGGACCCGGAGACGCGGCGGTTCCTCGACTACCAGATCGTCCAGGTGCGGCCTGACACGTCGGCGTCCGTGAGCCCGCGCCTGCAGTGGCCGGTCGTCTTCCCTCAAGGGCAGCGTTCTCCCGGGAACGGCGGCAGCCCTTCACCGGTGTGACGGAGGTCACCTAGGGTGAGAGCGCGCGCGAGGGAGCGGACAGCCCCTCGCCGTGGAGCGCGCTGGTGCGCGAGGGGGAACGACGTGACGACGGCACGACGACGTGAGGGACGCAGGTCCCGCGCGGGTCGACGACGGCCGCTCACGCTCGGGGTCGCGCTGCTCACGGGCCTCGCCGTGCTGCTGCTCGCACCACCGGCCGGGGCACTCACGGGCGAGGACACGCTCCGCCCCGGCGAGCAGCTCTCCGTCGGCCAGGCGCTCGTCTCCGCGGACGGGTCGCAGGCCCTCGTGCTCCAGGCCGACGGCGAGCTCGCGCTGTTCGGCGCCGACGGCAGCCTCCGGTGGGCCAGCGGCACGGCGGTCGAGGGGGCGGTCCTGTCCGTCGCCGCGGACGGGGACGTCGTGCTCGCCGGTCCGGACGGGTCGGTCGTCTGGCGCACGGAGACCTCGGGCTCGCCGGGTGCCCGGCTGGTGCTGCAGGACGACGGCGACCTCGTGGTCCGGGACGCGCAGGATGCCGTGCGGTGGGACTCCGGGACGGTCGTGAGGCCCTCGATCCTTCCTCCCGCCGGCTCGCTCGGCCCCGGGCAGTCGCTGTCCTCGCCGGACGGGCGGCACACCCTGGTGGTGCTCGACGACGGCGACGTCACGCTGCTCGGTCCCGACGGCACGTCGCGCTGGTCCGCCGGCACGCACGAGCCGGGATCGGTCCTGGAGCTGGGCACCGACGGCAACCTGACGGTCGTCGACCCGCACGGGCACCGCGCGTGGCGCACGCGGACGGCAGGTCACGAGGGTGCGTCGCTCGTCCTGCAGGACGACGGCGACCTCGTGCTGTTCGACTCCGCGGGCGAGCCCCTGTGGCGCAGCGGCACCGCGATCGGGCCCGCGACGCTCCAGGAGGGGGCGGCCCTCGACGTCGGCGGGGACCTCGGCTCGCCGGACGGCCACCTGCGGCTGCGGCTGACGGCCGAACGCCTCGCGCTCGAGTACGACGCGCACCGGCTCTGGGAGGCGCCGCTCGCCACGCCACCGGGTGACGGCGCCCGCCTCGTGGTGCAGGGGGACGGCAACGTCGTGCTGGTCGCTGCCGACGGGACGCCGCTGTGGGGGTCAGGGACCGAGACCGTGGGGCCGGGCGTCGGCCTGCGGCTCGAGGACGGCGCGATGCTGCTGCTGGCCGGCACGGGGCAGGAGCTGTGGCGCGTCGACGTGCCCGTCGAGCTGACCGCCCCGGCGCTGGCCGAGACCGACTGTGCGGCGGTCGACGCCCCGATCCCGCTCGAGCAGACCGTCGTCACGGTGACCGGCGTGCGCGTCCACCCGTGCCTCGCGGCGTCGGTGGACACCCTCATCGCCTCGGCGCGCGCGGAGGGCGTCGACCTGCACGCGTGGGGCTGGCGCAGCGCCGAGCAGCAGGTCGCGCTGCGCGCCCAGAACTGTTCGACGACCGCGGACGGGACCGGTGTCGTGTGCCACCCGCCGACCGCGCCCCCCGGCACGTCGCGGCACGAGCGCGGCCTCGCGCTCGACTTCACGGTGGACGGCGGGGTCGTGCGCCCCGGCTCGGCGGCGTTCGCGTGGCTCTCGGCGCACGCCCCCGCGGTCGGGCTGCGGAACCTGCCGAGCGAGGCGTGGCACTGGAGCGTCGACGGCTGGTGAGCACGCTGGTCCTACGCTGGTCGCCGTGAGCCAGCCACCGACCACGCCCGTGCTGACCCCCGTGACGCAGGACTACCTCAAGGTGATCTGGTCGGCGCAGGAGTGGTCGGACGTGCCCGTCACGACGAAGCTGCTGGCCGCCCGGCTTGGTGTCGGCGCGTCGACGGTGTCCGAGACGGTGCGGCGGCTCGCGGACAACGGGTTCGTCACGCACGAGCCGTACGGCGCGGTCCAGCTCACCGCCGACGGCGAGCGGCACGCGCTGGCGATGGTGCGTCGCCACCGGCTGGTCGAGACGTTCCTCGTCGAGGTCCTCGGCTACGGCTGGGACGAGGTGCACGACGAGGCCGAGGTGCTCGAGCACGCCGTGTCGGACGTGTTCGTCGACCGGATCGACGCCCAGCTGGGCCACCCGCGTCGCGACCCGCACGGCGACCCGATCCCGGGTCCGGACGGCTCGCTCGACGTGCCCGCGGCGCACGTGCTCTGGGACGCGACGCCCGGCCTGTGGGCGGTCGCGCGCATCTCCGACGCGGACCCCGAGCTGCTGCGGTACGTCGAGTCGGTCGGCCTGGTCCTGGACGCGCCGGTCACGGTCGTCGAGCGCCGTGCGGTGACCGGCGTCGTCTCGGTGCGGGTGGGGGAGACGGACGGCACGGTCGAGCTCGGCGAGGTCGCCGCGCGCGCGATCTGGCTCGTCGCGGGCCTCGTCGCCTAGGCTGGGGTCATCCACCGGAGCTGACGACGACGTTCTCCGCCGCAGTATCGAATCGATTCGTCCGGAGAGTCGCCGTGGTCATCCTCACGCCAGCACGCGCCCGCGCCGCCCTCGTGGCGCTCGCGCTCGGCGGCTTCTGCATCGGCACCACCGAGTTCGCCACGATGGGCCTGCTGCCCGAGATCGCGACCGACCTCGGCATCTCGATCCCCACCGCAGGCAACGCGATCACCGCCTACGCGCTCGGGGTGGTCGTCGGTGCGCCGACGCTCGCCGCGCTCGGCGCCAAGCTGGACCGACGACGGCTGCTCCTGCTGCTCATGGCCGCGTTCGTCGTCGGGAACGTGCTCTCCGCGTTCGCCGCGTCGGCCGGCTGGCTCGTCGTCGCGCGGTTCGTCGCCGGCCTGCCGCACGGTGCGTTCTTCGGCGTCGGGGCCGTCATGGGCACCGCCGTGGTCGGTGCGGAGCGTCGCGGCCGGGCCGTCGCGTCGATGATGGCGGGACTGACCGTCGCGTGCGCCGTCGGTGTCCCGCTCACCGCGGTCGTCGGGCACGCCGTCGGGTGGCGCTGGTCGTTCGTCGGCGTCGGGGCGCTCGGCCTCGCCACGCTCGTCGCGCTGTGGGCGTGGACGCCGTCCCTCGCGCCGCTGCCGGGGGCCACCGTCCGCACCGAGCTCGGCGCCATGCGCAACGGTCCGCTGTGGATCGCGTTCGGCGCGGGGGCCATCGGGTTCGGTGGCATGTTCGCGGTGTACTCGTACGTCAAGCCGCTGCTCACCGAGGTGACGGGGCTGTCCGTCGGTGCCGTCCCGGTGGTGCTGGCCCTGTACGGCGTCGGCATGACGATCGGCACGCTCGTCGGCGGCCGGTTCGCCGACCGGTCCGTGCTCGGCACCGTCATCGGCGGCATGGTCGCCACGATCGTCGTGCTCGTCACGATCGCCCTCGTCGGGCCGTACCTGGTGCCCGCCGTCGTCGCGCTGGTGCTCCTGGGCGTGACCAGCCAGGTCCTCGGGCTCTCGCTCCAGACCCGGCTCATGGACGTGTCACCCGCCGCGCCGTCGCTCGGCGCCGCCCTGTGCCACTCGGCGCTCAACCTCGGCAACGCCGCGGGGGCGTTCCTCGGCGGCGTCGTCATCGCCGCCGGCGCCGGCTACCTCGCCCCCGCGTGGGTCGGGGCCGGGCTCACCGCGGCCGGGCTGCTCGTCGTCCTCACCGTGGGGCGCGGGCGGGTGCCGCACGCCCTCGCGGACGGCCCCGTCGGGGGGACCGCGGACGAGCGTGCCGACGAGGTCGTGCCGGTCGGCTGACCATCGGCGGGTGGGCCGGCGGGTGGTCGGCACCCGGTCGGCACCCGGTCGTCGCGCGATCGGTGCGCGGGCGGTGCGCGGGCGGGTGCGCCGTCGGTCCGACGGGAGATCCCGTGGCCGTCGCCGCCGGTCCGGCCGGTAAACTCGCCGGGTGACCGCGCAGCACGTCCCCGCCCCCGCCCCCTCGTCCACGGACGACGTGCCGTTCCGCTACACCGCGGACCTCGCCCGCGACATCGAGCTCCGCTGGCAGGACGAGTGGCAGGACCGCGGCACGTTCTTCGCCGCGAACCCCGTCGGCGAGCTCACGGACGGCGAGGGCCGGCACGCGGACCCCGCGCAGCGTTCCTTCTTCGTCATGGACATGTTCCCGTACCCGTCGGGCGCGGGCCTGCACATCGGCCACCCGCTCGGGTACATCGCGACGGACGTCGTCGCCCGGTTCCGGCGGATGCAGGGCGACAACGTGCTGCACGCCCTCGCCTTCGACGCGTTCGGCCTGCCGGCCGAGCAGTACGCGGTGCAGACGGGCCAGCACCCGCGCACCACGACCGAGGCGAACATCGTCATCATGAAGCGCCAGCTGCGCCGCCTGGGCCTGGCGCACGACCCGCGGCGCTCCTTCGCGACGATCGACCCCGGCTACGTCCGCTGGACGCAGTGGATCTTCCTGCAGATCTTCGACTCCTGGTACGACGTGGACGCCGTCCGCGCGGACGGCGGTCGCGGCAAGGCGCGCCCGATCGCCGACCTCGTGGCCGAGTACGAGGCGGGTCGGGCGCTGCCCGACGGCGTCGACGGCACCTGGGCCGAGCTCGACGAGGTGGCCCGCCGCCACGTCGTCGACGCGCAGCGCCTCGCGTACGTCTCCGAGACGCCGGTCAACTGGTGCCCCGGCCTGGGCACCGTGCTGGCGAACGAGGAGGTCACCTCGGAGGGCCGCTCGGAGCGCGGCAACTTCCCGGTGTTCCAGCGCAGCCTGCGCCAGTGGAACATGCGCATCACGGCGTACGCGGACCGGCTGATCGACGACCTGGAGCACATCGACTGGCCCGACAAGGTCAAGGCGATGCAGCGCAACTGGATCGGCCGCTCGTCGGGCGCCCGGGTGCGGTTCGCGGTGCAGGGTGGCGCCGAGGTCGAGGTCTTCACGACGCGTCCGGACACGCTGTTCGGCGCCACGTTCATGGTCGTCGCCCCGGAGCACCCGCTGCTCGACGAGGTCCCGCCGGCATGGCCCGACGGCACGCACACCGCGTGGACCGGTGGCCACCGCACGCCGGCCGACGCCGTCGCCGCCTACCGACGGGAGTCCGCCGCGAAGACGGCCGTCGAGCGGCAGGCCGACGCGGGCCGCAAGACCGGCGTGTTCACGGGTCACCTGGCCGCCAACCCCGTGAACGGGCAGCTGCTGCCGGTGTTCACCGCCGACTACGTGCTCATGGGCTACGGCACCGGCGCGATCATGGCGGTGCCCGGCGGCGACGAGCGCGACTACGCGTTCGCGGAGGCCTTCGAGCTGCCCGTCGTCTACACGATCGACGCTCCCGAGGGGACGCCCGACGGCCCGCGCACCGGCGACGGTGCGGCCATCAACTCGTCGAACGACGAGATCAGCCTCGACGGCCTGTCCGTCCCCGAGGCCAAGGCCGCGATCATCGCCTGGCTCGAGGCCCGTGGCGTCGGTGAGGGCACCGTCACGTACCGCCTGCGCGACTGGCTGTTCAGCCGGCAGCGCTACTGGGGCGAGCCGTTCCCGATCGTCTACGACGAGAACGACCTCCCGCTGGCCGTCCCCGAGTCCGCGCTCCCCGTGAACCTGCCGGAGGTGCCGGACTACTCGCCGCGCACCTTCGACGCGGACGACGCGCACTCCACGCCCGAGCCGCCGCTGGGCCGCAACGAGGACTGGGTCAGCGTGACCCTGGACCTCGGCGACGGCCCGAAGGTCTACCGCCGCGACACGAACACGATGCCCAACTGGGCGGGCTCGTGCTGGTACTACCTGCGCTACCTCGACCCGACGAACGACGACGTGCTGGTCGACCCGGCGCTCGAGCGGTACTGGATGGGGTCCGGCCACGGGCACCAGGCGCCGGGCTCGATCGGCGGTGTCGACCTGTACGTCGGCGGCGTCGAGCACGCGGTCCTGCACCTGCTGTACGCGCGGTTCTGGCACAAGGCGCTGCACGACCTGGGCCACGTGGCCAGCGGCGAGCCGTTCCACAAGCTGTTCAACCAGGGCTACATCCAGGCGTACGCCTACACCGACGACCGGGGCGTGTACGTCCCGGCCGACGAGGTCGTCGAGGACCCCGACTCGTCGAGCGGCTTCTCCTGGCAGGGCCGGCCCGCGCACCGTGAGTACGGGAAGATGGGCAAGTCGCTGAAGAACATGGTGACGCCCGACGACATGTACGCCGAGTACGGCGCGGACACGCTGCGCGTGTACGAGATGTCGATGGGCCCCCTGGACCTGTCCCGCCCGTGGGAGACCCGGGCGGTCGTCGGGTCGCAGCGCTTCCTGCAGCGGCTGTGGCGCAACGCGGTCGACGAGGGCACGGGCGAGGTCACCGTGACCGACGGCGAGGTGTCGGCCGCGACCCTCAAGGTGCTGCACCGCACGATCGCCGACGTGACGGCCGACATGGAGGCGATGCGGATCAACACCGCGATCGCGAAGCTCATCGTGCTGAACAACCACCTGACGACGCTGCCCGAGGTCCCGCGCGGCGCGATCGAGCCGCTCGTGCTCATGACCGCGCCGATCGCCCCGCACCTCGCCGAGGAGCTGTGGGCGCGGCTCGGTCACGAGCGCTCGCTCGCCCACGAGCCGTACCCCGTGGCGGACCCCGCGTACCTCGTCGAGGACACCGTGACGTGCGTCCTGCAGGTGCAGGGCAAGGTCCGCGGCCGTGTCGAGGTCAGCACGGACGTCTCGGACGACGAGCTCCGCTCGCTGGCCCTCGCCGACGCGGGCGTCCAGCGCGCGCTCGCCGGGCGCGACGTGCGCACCGTGATCGTGCGGGCGCCGAAGCTCGTCAACGTGGTGCCGGCCTGACCGCCGGCCCTTCGGCGGAGCCGGCCCGGTCGCGCCCCGCGGTGCGACCGTCGGTCGCCGTCGTCACGGACTCCACGGCGTCCCTCCCGCCCGGCGCCGCCGAGCGGTGGGGGATCGGCGTCGTCCCGCTGGACGTCGTGGTCGACGGCGTCCGGCACGCCGAGGGAGTGGACCTCACACCCGCGGACCTGCTCGACGCCCTGACCCACGGCGGCCGGGTGACGACGTCGCAGCCGCCGCCCGCCGCGTTCGCCGCCGCGTACGCCCGGGCAGCCGCCGCCGGTGCGCGCGAGATCGTCTCGGTCCACCTGTCCGGCGAGCTGTCCGGCACCGTGCGGGCCGCCCGGCTCGCCGCCGCCACGTCGCCCGTGCCGGTGCACGTGGTGGACTCCCGGGTGGTCGGGATGGCCCTCGGGTTCGCCGTCCTCGACGCCGCCCGGTGCGCCGCGGGTGCCGACCTCCCCGACACCCCTGCCCCGACGCGCCGTCTCGCGGCCGCGAGGTCGTGGTGGCGCACCCGCCGACAGCCGGCCCCCGTCGGCCCCGACGCCGCGACCGTCGCCGCCCGCGCGGCCGCGACGGCCGCTACGACCCGCGTGTGGTTCCTCGTCGAGTCGATCGACCACCTGCGCCGGGGCGGCCGCCTCTCCGCGCCGGCCGCCGCGATCGGGACCGTTCTGGGCCTGCGGCCCCTGCTCGCCCTGCGGGACGGGAGCGTCGTCGTCCTCGAGAAGGTCCGCACCCGACGTGCCGCACGCGACCGGCTCGAGGCCGTCGCCGTCGCGGAGGCCGCCGCGCGACCGGCCGTGCGCGTCGCCGTGCACCACCTCGGGCAGCCCGATCTCGGCGCGTCGATCGCCGCGCAGGTCGGCGCCTGGGCGGGGGACAGGGTGACCGAGGTCGTGGTCTGCGAGTCGAGCGCCGTGCTCGCTGCCCATGCCGGACCGGGTCTGCTGGCGGTCGTCGTCGCCGACGCCTGAGGCCTGACGCGCTCTGGCCGCGCGCGAGCGGCGGGCGCCGCGCCGGTGGGGTCGCCGTCTTGGGACGACCCGCGCCGGTGGGCGGTCGCCGCCTTGGGAGGACCCGCGCCGGTGGGCGGTCGCCGTCGTGGGAGGACCCGGTCCGGTCGGCGGCGTGCTCAGGCAGCGGCACCTCGCGGTCGACCAGCCCGGCGCGGCGGTCGACTCGCTGTGCCCCCGCGAACCGTCCACAGGACGAACCAACCGCGTGGCGTCCACGCCGAGCGTGGTGAGTCCGACAGGCCGCGACCGCGGCTCCCTAGCGTCGCGGTGTGCCCCCACACGACCGGACCTCGCCCGCCACCCTCCGACGCCTGGGCGACGTCACCGCCGGCACGCGTCACCCACCGGCCGGCTGGACACCGGCGCCCGGACCACGCCCGCAGGCTCCGCCCGCGCCGGACCCGATGCCGGACGGGTCGAACGACCCGTTGCCGCCGACGGTGCCGGTCCCGGTGCCGGTGCCGGCGCGCGACCTCGGCCCACCGGGATCGGCGCCCACCTCGCACGGCCCGGACGACCGGACCGGGCAGGACCTGACCTCCCGCACCGAGCGCGCGCTGCAGACCGCCCGGACCGGGTACGCCCGGGCGCACGGGCACCCTCTCGACCGTGCGCCGCACGTCGTCCGCCGTCGCGTGCGCTGGGCGGTGCCCTGGCGGCTGGCCGGCGCGGCGGGGGTGGTGCTGCTGGTCGTGGCGGGCGCCGTGACCCTCCGTGCGACGACGACGGCCCCGGGCGCGCCGGTCGCGCTGCCGACGCCCGCGCCGGCGGGCAGCGCTGCCGGAGATGCGCCTGCGGACCCGCAGGCGGCCGGTTCCGGCGGAACGGCGGGCTCGACGGCCGGCTCGACACCCGGCCCGGATGTCTCGACCGGGGTCGCCGCTGCACTCGTCGTCGTGCACGTCGTGGGCGCCGTCGTCGCTCCGGGTGTCGTCCGGCTGCCGACGGGCTCGCGCGTGGTCGACGCGCTCGCCACGGCCGGAGGCGCCGCGCCCGACGCCGACCTGGCCTCCCTCAACCTCGCGCGCGTGCTGGTGGACGGCGAGCAGGTGGTGGTCCTGCGGCCCGGTGAGAGCGGTCCGGCGGCCGCACCGCCGGCCGCCGAGGGCGGCGCGCCCGGGCTCGTCGACCTCAACACGGCGGACGCCGCCGCGCTCGACGGCCTGCCGGGGATCGGACCCGTGCTCGCCCAGCGGATCGTCGAGCACCGCGACGAGCGGCCGTTCGCGTCGGTCGACGAGCTCGGCGACGTGCCCGGCATCGGTCCGACGCTGCTCGAGCGCCTGCGCCCCCTGGTGAGCGCGTGACCGGCGACGAGTCCCGGGACCTGCCGACGACGACTCTCGACCTGCGGCTCGTGCCGTCCGCGGTCGCGGCGTGGTGCGCGTCGTTCGCGGTCACCCGGCTGTCGCCGGCCGTGTCGTGGGCGCTCGCGGGCGCGTGCGTGACCGTCGTGATGGTCGTCGCGGGATGGCGGGCGGCGCGTGACCACCGGGGTTCGGCCACCTCGGTTTCGCGTGCCACGGACGCACGTCCCGCGGCCGCGGCAGCCGCGGCGCTGGCCGCTGTCGCCGTCGCGGCTGTCCTCGCCGCCGGCGGGGCGCAGCTCGGCGGGCGTTCGGCCGGGCTGCTGCCCGTGCTGGCCGCCGAGGGCGTGGGCGGGACGGTCGTCGGCGTCGTGGACGGGGACCCGAGGATCCTCCCACCGGCCTGGCCGGGTGCCCCGGCACGCGTACGGGTGACGCTGTCCGCGCGGCAGGTCGAGGGCGCGGGACGCACCGGTGGCGCGGTCGGTCCCGTGGTGGTGCTCGGCCCGCCGTCCTGGTCGACCGTGCCGTTCGGCGCGCGAGTCGAGGCGCACGGGAGGCTCACCGCCGCACCTGGAGGGCGAGAGGTGGCGCTGCTGATCACGACCGACGACGCGGTCGTCGTCGCGCCGGCGCCCCCGTGGCACACCGTCGCCGCGCGGGTCCGGGCCCATGTCGTCGAGCTCGCCGGCGACCTCCCGGGCGACGCCGGCGCCCTGCTGCCGGGGGTGACGGTCGGCGACACGACGCACGTGCCGCAGGATCTGGTCACCGCCATGCGTGCCGCGGGTCTGACGCACGTCACGGCGGTCTCCGGGGCGCACTTCTCGCTCGTCGCCGCGCTCGTGCTGTCGGTGGGTGCCGCGCTCGGGATCCCGCGCCGCGGGCGGGCCGTGTCCGCCGTCGGGTCGACGCTCGCGCTCGTGGTGCTCGTCCACCCGGCGCCGAGCGTGCTCCGAGCGGCTCTGATGGGCTCGGTGGCCGCCGTCGGTCTGGTGGTGGGACGTCCGTCGCGAGCTCCTGCCGCGCTGGCGCTGACGGTCGTCCTGCTGCTCGTCGCCGACCCCTGGCTCGGCGCCGAGCTGGGCTTCGTGCTCTCGGTCCTCGCCACGGCCGGCCTCGTCCTGCTCGGAGTCCCGCTCGCGGAACGTTGGTCGAGCCGCATCGGCCGGCCCCTGGCGACCGCCCTGGCCATGCCCGTCGCGGCGCAGGTGGTCTGCGCGCCCGTCGTCCTGCTCGCGACGCCGACCGTCGCGCCGCTGGCTGTCCCGGCCAACCTGCTGGTGGCCCCGGCGGTCGCACCCGCGACGGTCCTGGGTCTCGCCGCCGGACTGATGAGCGCGGTGTGGCCCGTGGGTGCGCACGCCCTCGCGTGGTGCGCGGGCGCGGCGTGCTGGTGGATCGGTGCCGTCGCGCGGGTCACCGCCGGGGCGCCGCTCGCGCAGGTGGCGTGGGCGGGCGGCCCGCTGGGCATCGTCCTGCTCGCGACGTGCGGGCTCTGCGTGGTCCGGCTGCTCCTGCGCGCACCCGCGCGTGCACCGGCGTCCTACGAGGGGTCGCCGGCGGTGCTGTCGTCCCCGCCGGGCCGGTCGCGTGCCACGGCCACGGGCGAAGGCCCCTACGGCCGGCAGTCGGCGCTGCCGGACCGGCTGTGTCGGTGACGTCTGGCAGGCTGGGCGCGTGCCACCCGCCGCTCGCCGAGCCCCGTCCCGTACCGCTGCGCGTCCGTCCGGCGGGCTGTCGTGGGAGGACGTGACCCTCGCGCCCGTCGTCCTCGTCAGCGGGGCGGAGGGCGTCCTGGCGGACCGGGCGGTCGACAGGCTCGTCGGCCTGGCACGCGCCGCGGACCCGGCTGTCGAGGTCACCCGGCTGGACGCGGCCGAGTACACCACCGGGATGCTCGGCGTGGTGACCAGCCCGTCGCTGTTCGCCGAGGACCGCGTGGTCGTCGTCGAGGGCGTCGAACGTGCCGGAGACGACCTGCTCGCCGATGCCCTCTCGTACCTCGACGCACCGCCGTCGGACGCCGTCCTGGTGCTGCGGCACGGCGGCGGCCAGCGGGGCAAGAAGCTCCTCGACGCGATCCGCGCGTCAGGGGCCCCCGTCGTGGCGTGCGACGTCGTGAAGTCCGACTCCGACAAGTCGGCGTTCGTGGTGGCCGAGCTCCGACGTGCCGGCCGCAGGGCCGACGCCCAGGCGGTCCGGGCCCTCGTCGACGCGGTGGGCAGCGACCTGCGCGAGCTCGCGTCGGCCTGCAGCCAGCTCGTCGCCGACACGTCGGGCCTCATCGGTCCCGACGTCGTCGAGCGCTACTACGGGGGCCGCATCGAGGCGAGCGGGTTCCGGGTGGCCGACGCCGCGGTGGCCGGGCAGCCGGGCCAGGCCGTGGCGCTGCTCCGGCACGCCCTGGCGACGGGCGTCGACCCTGTCCCCATCGTCGCCGCGCTCGCGCTCAAGCTGCGCACCATGGCGAAGGTCGCGGCCGTCCGTGGCCGTGGCGCGGGTGCGATGCGGGAGCTGGGTCTCGCGCCGTGGCAGACGGACAAGGCCGTCGCCGACCTGCGCAGGTGGACGCCGGAAGGCCTCGCGAGCGCGTTCGCCGCAGTCGCCCAGGCGGATGCCGAGGTCAAGGGGGAGGGGCGCGACCCTCAGTTCGCGGTGGAGCGCGCTGTGCTGCGCGTCGCGCAGGCCGCGGGCCGCTGAACCTCAGTCACAGCGGAAGTGTGACTGCGGGACCGAGGATGTCGCCCTGGAGCAGGTCGAACCCGAGTGCCGTGCACGCCGCGAGGCGGTCCGGGGTGGACACGCGCTCGGCGACGAGCCGCCCCCCGCGGCTGCGGGCGAGGTCGACGAGTGCGGTCCCTTCCCGCTCGACGGCACGGCAGTCGAGCTTCACGTAGTCGGCGTACGGGAGCATCCGCTGCTGCCCGCCGGTCGCCTCGAAGTCGTCGATCGCGATCAGGTGACCGAGGCGGCGCAGCGCGTCCAGCCCGGCCAGCACCTCGTCGTCGACGAGCACCGACTCGACCACCTCGAGCACGAGGCGGTCGTGCGCGGCGGGCAGTGGCCGGTCCTGGACCAGGAACGACCGGGTGACGTTGACGAACGCTCGGGCCTCTCCCGGCGGCTCCCCGGCGTCGTACAGCGTCTCGAGCACCGATGCCGTCGCCACGTCCTGGTCGGAGGCGGACCACAGGTCGACCTGTGCCGGGCGTCCTTGGCGGGAGCGGTACAGGTACTCGTAGCCGTGCAGCAGGTTGCCCGTGGTCCAGATCGGCTGGCGGGCGACCGGCAGCCGCGCGGGTGTCCGCGGGCCGGCGAGAGGAGCAGTCACATGGGATGAGAGGGCGCAGCCACCGGATCATGACGCAACTTCGGCGATTTTGGTTGCCCGATGCGACGAATTGCAGCGTGCCAGCAGATCCGCAGGTCAGAGGCTCACGCGGCGCGCCCCGGCGCGGTCCAGCACACCGGCGCGCTCGAGCAGGTTGCCCTGGAACAGCGTGAAGCCGAGGCTCCTGGCGTGACGGAGCGTCTCCGGGTTCTCCACGTACTCGGCCACGAGCAGCGCGCCGTACGAGCGGGCGAGGTCGACGACCGGGTGTCCCTCGACGTCGAGGTCCCGGACGTCGATCTTCACGAAGTCCGCGTGGGGGAGGAGCCGTCGCTGGTCCGCCGTGTTGACGAAGGACGGGACCGCGATCCGGAACCCTTCCTCGCGCAGGCGCCGGACGCCGGCGAGGACGGCCGTGTCGACGGGCATGTCCGTCACCTCGATGACGAGCCGGTCCGGGCGGCGCGGCACGGGGAGCTCCCCGACGAGGTAGGCGCGCGGGCACCGGACGAACAGGAGCCTGCCGTGCGCGACGTGCTCGAGGTCGGCCCGGCCGAACGTCGCGCCGAGCACGTGCGCCGTCGCGCGTTCGTGCTGGTGGGCGCTCCACGAGCCTGCCGAGACCGTCAGCAGGTCGGGTGACCGGAACGAGAGTTGGTAGGCGAACGCGCGCCCGTGCGAGGAGAAGATGCCCTGCCTCGCCACCAGGACGGGCTCGTGGGCGACGTGCCGGTCCCACTCCTGGCGGAGGGCGCTCGGGATCGCCTCCTCGACGGCTGCTGCCAGTCGCGCGAGTCGCCCGTCGGCCTCGTCCGGTGTCATGGGAACTATGACACCACAACTTCGGGGTTGTGAACCGCCGGATCGCGGGTGGATTTCGAGCGATTCGAGCAGGATGATCTCGACAACCCTGCAGAGGTGTCACCCTGTCCTCTCCACGGGTGACGACGCACGATTCCAGAGACAACCTGGAGGCGCGGGCGTCATCATGTACATGACCTTCTACGTGCCCCACATGACAGGAGCCTCGCCCATGTCCCGTCCTCTCAAGAACACCGCCGCCGCCTTCGCCTTCCTGATCTTCCTCGGCCTCGGCGGGGGAACCGCGCTCGCGGACGGCGCGAGCACGCAGACCGGCGGCGCCTCCGGCTGCTGCCGCCAGCTCACCGAGTGACCTGACACCAAGGGTCGTTCCCGGGGCGCGGCGACGACGCCGGCGTCTCCCCGGGAACGACCCGTCTGCGCAGGTCACGGTGCCCGGTTGCTGTGAGATCGGTCTCGGTGGGCGCGGATGGTGGACAGAATCGCCGTCACACATACAATGACTTGACATGACGACCATTGCTGACCGGGTGCGCGAAGCCCGGCTCGCTGCAGGACTCTCCCAGACCGCCCTTGCGGGGTCGGCCTTCTCCCCGAGCTACATCTCCCTCATCGAGGCGGGGCACCGGGAACCCACCGACGCCGCCCTGGCCGTGCTCGCCGGCCGGCTCGGGACCACGCTCGAGTACCTCCGTCACGGCGAGGACGGACCGAACGAGGCGCGGACCCGGCTCGAGATCGACTACGCCCGGCTCGACATGTCGCAGGGCGACGCGCCCGCGGCCCTGCGTCGTCTGCAGAGCCTCGACCTCGACGTCATCACGCCTGCCCTCCGGGTCGTCGCCCTCACCGCCATGGCACGGGCCCACGAGTCGGTCGGCGAGCTGGAGGAGGCCGTCGCCATCCTCGAGCCCCTGCTGGCGGACGCCCGTGAGCGCGGGAACCACCTCGAGGCCGCCAGTCTCGCGACGGCGCTCGTCGGTTCCTACATGGACGCCGGCGACCTGCACCGCAGCGTCGAGGTCGGCGAGCGCGTCCTCACGGAGCTCGAGCAGGCCGAGCTCGCCGGCGTCGACGAGCACCTGCGGCTGGCGTCGACGGTGCTGTGGTCGTACGTCGAGCGCGGTGACCTCCTGTACGCGACCCACCGTGCGGCCGAGCTGATCCGGCTCGCCGAGTCGCTGGGCACGCCCCGCGGTCGTGGCAGCGTCTACTGGAACGCCGCGCTCGTGGCGGAGCAGCGACGCGACTACGAGCTCGCGCAGCGGTACACCGAGCGTGCGCTCGCGCTGCTGGCCGAGGGCGGCGAGCCCGACCGTGACCTGCCGCGTCTGCGCCTCAACTACGCGTGGCTGCTGCTGCGGTCGGAGCCCGCCGAGCCGCGTGAGGCGCTCGACCAGATCGAGCGCGCGGCGCCGGACCTCGCACTGCTGGGCTCCGAGCTCGACCTCGCGCGGCTCGACGTGGAGCGCTCGCGCGCGCACCTGCTGCTCGGCGACCTCAGCTCGGCCGACGCGTTCGTGAACGCCGCCCTCGAGCGGCTCGGCGAGCCTCCGCGGCTCGAGACCGCGGTCGCGCAGCTGTCGCTCGGTGACGTGCGTCAGGCGCAGGGCGACAACGACGGTGCGACGCGCGCGTACCAGTGGGCTGCCGACATGCTCGGCATGATGTCCGCGTCCCGCCAGTCGGCGGCGGCCTGGCGTGATCTCGGAGACCGCTTCGTCCGTCAGGGCGACACGGCTGCGGGTGCGCAGGCCTACGACAGGGCGCTGCGTGAGGCAGGTTTCCGGCCGTCGGTCCCGCTCAGCAGCTGGGAGACCTGGTCGCTGACCTGACCGGGCTGGACAACAGTGAAGGCGTCACCCCGCAGGGGGGGTGACGCCTTCACTGTCGTCCGATGCGGATTGCCCGCATCGACGTGCCCCGCGAGGGGCGCAGACTCAGATGGTCTGGACGGCCTTCGCCAGCGCCGACTTCTTGTTGGCGGCCTGGTTGGAGTGGATGACACCCTTCGAGACGGCCTTGTCGAGCTTGCGCGACGCCGTCACGAGCGCGGCCTGGGCCGCCTCCTTGTCGCCACCGGCGACGGACTCACGGACGCGACGGATGTGCGTCTTGAGCTCCGACTTGACGGCCTTGTTGCGCAGGCGCGCCTTCTCGTTGGTGGTGATGCGCTTGATCTGGGACTTGATGTTGGCCACGTGTGGACTCTCTTGTGCGTTCGCCGAAGCGATCTGACAGGTCGTAGAGGGCGCGCACAGCTCCGGGACTGGGGCGTGGGGACACCCGCGGAGAGGAACTGGGCTTGTGCCCGCCGACCCGGGCGGACACGCGAAGACCCATGCTACCAGCCGCCGCGAGACGGCCGCGACCCGCTGGGCGCCTGCCCGCCTGCCCGTCCGTCCGCCCGCTGACTACCGGCTGACCTGGCGGGCGACCTTGCCGAACAGCGCGCGGTCGAGCACGGCACCCTCGCGGCGCACGGCGCGCGGGTCGATCCGCAGGACGCGGTCGAGGCGGACCTCGCTCGGCCGGCCCTGGCGGTCCCAGGCCCCGGGACCGAGGTCCATCCACCGCCGGCCCCACCGTGCCTCGTCGGCCGCGTCGCGGGAGTGGTCCTTGCTGGTGAGCATCAGGGCGAGCAGGACGCCGCCGTCCCGGCCGACGACGAGCACCGGGCGGTCCTTGCCCTGCGTCGGGTCGTCCTCGTAGGGCACCCACGTCCAGACGACCTCGCCGGGGTCGGCGACGCCGTCGGGCGACGGGGTGTACTCGGGCCGGACGGGGCCGTGGTGGTCGGGCAGGGCCCGCGGCGACGGGGCCGGCGCGCGGTGGCCGGTCGACCGGGTCGTGGAGGTCGGCCGCCCGGGCCGGACCGCCCGGATCAGCCGCCGGACGGCGGAGGTCACACGGCTGCTCACGGTCACGCCGACGACCGTACCGGGACCGTCGAGGGGCCGCGGCGCGACGTAACGCAGCGTTGACACGCCAGGGTTACTGTCACCGCATGGCGGACCTGTTCGACGACTACCCGGCGGGGCCGGCCTGGGACGAGATGATCGCGCCCGGCGGCGACCCGAGGCCTGCGTACCAGCGAGTCCACGAGGCGTTCGCCCAGCTGTCGGCGGGCGAGCTCCGGGGGCGTGCGGACACGCTGGCGCGCTCCTACATGGCGCAGGGCGTCACGTTCGACTTCGCGGGCGAGGAGCGGCCCTTCCCGCTCGACGTGGTCCCGCGCGTCATCGCGAGCAACGAGTGGGAGCACATGGCCCCCGGCGTCGCGCAGCGGGTCCGGGCGCTCGAGGCGTTCCTCGCGGACGTCTACGGGCCGCAGCGGGCCGTGGCGGACGGCGTCGTGCCCCGGGCGCTGATCGTGTCGTCGACCCACTTCCACCGGGCGGCCCGCGGCATCCAGCCGCCCAACGGCGTACGCGTGCACGTGTCCGGCATCGACCTGGTCCGCGACGGCAACGGCGACTGGCGGGTGCTCGAGGACAACGTGCGGGTCCCCAGCGGCGTCAGCTACGTGCTGTCGAACCGGCGCGCGATGGCCCAGACGTTCCCGGAGGTGTTCGCCGCCCTGCGGATCCGGCCCGTCGCCGACTACCCGCGCCGGCTGCTGGCCGCGCTCACGGCCGCAGCGCCGTCCGGTGTCGACGACCCCACCGTCGTCGTCCTGACGCCCGGCGTGTTCAACTCCGCGTACTTCGAGCACTCGCTGCTCGCCCGGTCGATGGGGGTGGAGCTCGTCGAGGGGCGCGACCTGTTCTGCTCCAGCGGGCGGGTGTGGATGCGGACCACCCACGGGCGGCGTCGGGTCGACGTCATCTACCGGCGGGTCGACGACGACTACCTGGACCCGGTCGTGTTCCGCGACGACTCGCTGCTCGGCAGCCCCGGCCTGATGAACTGCGCCCGCAACGGCACCGTGACGATCGCGAACGCGGTGGGCAACGGCGTCGCCGACGACAAGCTCGTCTACACGTACGTGCCGGACCTCGTCCGGTACTACCTCGGCGAGGAGCCGATCCTCCCGAACGTCGACACGTGGCGGCTCGAGGACCCGGGCGCTCTCGAGGAGGTGCTCGACCGGCTCGACGAGCTCGTCGTGAAGCCCGTCGACGGCTCGGGCGGCAAGGGCCTGGTGGTGGGGCCTGCGGCGTCGCGGGCCGAGCTCGCAGCGCTGCGCACGCGGCTGATCGACGACCCGCGCGGGTGGATCGCGCAGCCGGTCGTCCAGCTCTCGACCGTGCCGACGCTCGTCGAGGACGGGCTGCGGCCGCGGCACACCGACCTGCGGCCCTTCGCGGTCAACGACGGCGACTCGGTGTGGGTGCTCCCCGGCGGCCTCACGCGCGTCGCCCTGCCAGAGGGCCAGCTGGTCGTGAACTCGTCGCAGGGCGGCGGCTCGAAGGACACGTGGGTGCTCGGCGGCGCCGTGCCCCGCCGGGCCACCCGTCCCTCCGACCTGCCGCACCCGGTGCCGCTCGACACGGCGGTGCCGATCGACTCGAACCCGAACGACGTCCGCGCGCAGGTCATGCAGCAGCAGCAGACGCTCGCCCACGAGGACGGGGGCCGCCCGTGCTGAGCCGCATCGCCGAGTCCCTGTTCTGGATCGGCCGGTACGTGGAGCGCGCCGACGACACCGCGCGCCTGCTCGACGTGCACGTCCAGATCCTCCTCGAGGACCCGTGGGCCGAGGAGGACCTGGCCTGCCGGTCGCTGCTGTCGGTCATGGACCGGGCCGCGCCGCCCGCGCAGATCGAGGTCGGACGCGAGTACGTGCTCGACATGCTCGCGTACGACCGGTTCGCGCCGTCGTCCATCGCCGGGTCGCTCGTGTCCGCCCGGGAGAACGCCCGACGGGCGCGGGAGATCATCTCGACCGAGCTGTGGGAGTGCCTCAACACGACCTGGAACCAGCTGCCGTCGCACATGCGCCCGGCCCGGCCGCACGACTACTTCACGTGGGTGCGAGAGCGTGCGGCGATCGTCGCGGGAATCATGGACTCCGCCACGTCGCGCGACGACACCTGGCAGTTCATGGTGCTCGGGCGCTCCATCGAGCGCGCCGACATGACCGCCCGCCTGCTGACGACGCGCGCGCTCGCCGGCTCCGCCGGGCCGAGCTGGACCACGCTGCTGCGGTCCTGCGGCGCGCACGAGGCGTTCCTGCGGACGTACCGCGGCACCGCGTCCGACGAGCGTGCCGCGGGCTTCCTCCTGCTGGACCGGCTGTTCCCGCGCTCGATCGTGTTCGCCCTCAACCAGGCGGAGACCTGCCTGTCGCTGCTCGAGCCGGTGACCGACCGCTCGTTCGTGGACGACGCCCGCCGGCACATCGGCTTCGTGCGGACGAGCCTGGAATACCGACCGCTCGACGAGGTGCTCGACGACCTGCCGAAGGCGATGGAGCAGGTGCAGCGGGCGTGCTCGTCGGCGTCGGACGCGATCCGTGGCCGGTACTTCCCGTCGGGGTCCGCGACGAACTGGGTGGGGGAGGCACTGTGAGCGCGCCGGAGGCCGCCCGCGGCCGGAGGTTCGCGAACGAGGAGGCACGATGAGCAGGCTGCGGGTGGTGCACACGTCGACGTTCCGGTATGCCGGGGCCGTCGTCGCGTCGTACAACGAGGCACGGATGACTCCGCTGTCCCAGCACGGCCAGACCGTCGTCGAGTCGAGGCTCGACGTGCAGCCGCACACGTGGTGGCACGAGTACCGGGACTACTGGGGCACGGCCGTCACGGCGTTCGAGGTGCTGACGCCGCACGAGTCGATGGTCATCACGGCCGAGCACGTGGTCGAGGTCGCGACCCGTGGGCCGGTGCGCTCGCCCGCGGGCTGGGACACGCTGCGAGGCGCCGAGCTGCGTGACCGCCTCGCCGAGTTCCTCGCGGACACACCGACGACGGAGCCGCCCGACGAGGTGGTCGAGCTGGCCCGCCGCGCCGCCGCCGACCTCGAGCCCGCCGACGCCGCCCTGGCCGTGTGCGCGGCCCTGCGCGACGAGATGGAGTACATCCCCGGCGTGACGACGGTGCACACGCCGGCCACGGAGGCGTGGACGGCCCGGGCGGGCGTGTGCCAGGACATCGCGCACCTCGTGACCGGTGCGCTGCGCGCGATCGGGATCCCGGCGAGGTACGTGTCGGGGTACCTGCACCCGGACTCGGACGCGGACCTCGGCACGACGGTGGTCGGTGACTCGCACGCCTGGGTCGAGTGGTGGGTCGGCGAGTGGTTCGCGTACGACCCGACGAACCGCGCGATCGCCGGTGACCACCACGTGGTCCTCGCGAGGGGGCGCTCGTACGACGACGTGCCACCGCTGCGGGGCATCTACGCGGGTGCGGGGACGCAGGACGCCGAGGTGCAGGTGACGATCACGCGCGAGGCGTGACGACCGGGCCGGTCCGCGTCGACGTCTGCGGCGACCGCCCCGCGGCGCGCCCCGGGACGTTCACGGGGTCAGCGGGCGCGCGAGCGCGTCGTCGAGCGCTGCGCGGTCGCCGTCGACCCGGAAACCGGCGTCGTCGGGCGTGCTGCGTCCCCACAGGAGGAGCGCGAGGTCGCGTGCCGTCCCGTGCACCGCGACGGCAGGGCGGTCGGCGCCGGCCCCGAGGAGCCACGTCCGGTCCGTGTCCGTGGCGAGCAGCGAGACCGGCGCGGGCAAGGGCTGCATGCGTCCCATCCGCACCTGGCGCGGCGTCATGACGGTGACGACCTCGTCGACCGTGTCGGCCCAGAGCTCCGGCTCGACAGCGAGGGCGAGACCGCCGGCGGTGCGCAGGTCCCAGAGGTGCACGAGCGTCTCGTGGGTCTGCCGGCGGTGCCAGAACGACGCGGGACCCTCGCCGACGAGCGTCCACGACCGGGCGTCCGGGCCGAGCGCCGCGAGCGTGTCGCGCACCTCGGCGGCGCACGACGCGTAGAGGTCGGTCAGGACGAACGGGCCGCGACCGAGGGGCGTCTCGTGCTCGCGGCGAGCCTGCGCCGCGGCCCAGTGGTGGATCCGCGAGATGTGCACGACGAGGTCCTTGACCCGCCAGCGGCCGCACCACGGCACGCGGGTGGTCGGGTCGACGTCGGGGATCGTCGACAAGAACTGGTCCTGGAGGTCACGGAGCGTGTCGAGGAGGGCGACCGGGCGGGCGTCCGGATCGGCTCGCGGATCGGCTCGCGCATCGGCAGGGCTCCTCGTCATGGGACCATGATGGGATCGACCACCGACAGCCGACAGGCTGTCCTCGGTCACCGTTCGTCGGGAAGCCGCCACGTCGCGCTCCCTGACTCCGACGCCCAGGAGCAGTCCGCTTGTCCCCGATCCCGAGTGCCGCCGTCGCGTCGCGCATCCGTCCCGCGGCCACGACGCCCGAGCTGCTGCGCAACTTCTGCATCATCGCGCACATCGACCACGGCAAGTCGACGCTGGCCGACCGCATGCTCCAGCTCACCGGCGTCGTCGACGCCCGGGCCATGCGCGCGCAGTACCTCGACCGCATGGACATCGAGCGGGAGCGCGGCATCACGATCAAGTCGCAGGCCGTGCGCATGCCGTGGGGCGTGGGCGACGACGCCTACGCGCTCAACATGATCGACACGCCGGGCCACGTCGACTTCACGTACGAGGTGTCCCGGTCGCTCGCTGCGTGCGAGGGGGCCGTGCTGCTCGTCGACGCCGCGCAGGGCATCGAGGCCCAGACGCTCGCGAACCTGTACCTGGCGCTCGAGAACGACCTCACGATCATCCCGGTGCTCAACAAGATCGACCTGCCGGCCGCGCAGCCGGAGAAGTACGCCGAGGAGCTCGCCAAGCTCATCGGCGGCGAGCCCGACGACTGCCTGCGGGTGTCCGGCAAGACGGGCGCGGGCGTCGAGGCGCTGCTCGACCGGATCGTCGAGCTGGTCCCGCCGCCCACGGGCGACGCGGACGCCCCGGCCCGCGCCATGATCTTCGACTCCGTGTACGACACCTACCGCGGCGTCGTCACGTACGTCCGGGTCGTCGACGGCAACCTCAACCCGCGCGAGAAGATCGTCATGATGTCGACGCGCGCGACCCACGAGCTGCTCGAGATCGGCGTCATCTCCCCGGAGCCCGTCCCCACCAAGGGCCTGGGCGTCGGCGAGGTCGGCTACCTCATCACCGGCGTGAAGGACGTGCGCCAGTCGAAGGTCGGCGACACCGTCACCAACGCGAGCAAGCCCGCGGCGGCGGCGCTCGGCGGGTACTCCGACCCCAAGCCGATGGTGTTCTCGGGCCTGTACCCGATCGACGGCACCGACTACCCGATCCTGCGTGACGCCCTCGACAAGCTGAAGCTCAACGACGCGGCGCTCAACTACGAGCCCGAGACGTCGGTGGCGCTCGGCTTCGGCTTCCGCGTCGGGTTCCTCGGCCTGCTGCACCTCGAGATCATCCGCGAGCGGCTCGAGCGCGAGTTCGACCTCGCCCTGATCTCGACCGCCCCGAACGTGGTCTACGAGGTCACGCTCGAGGACAAGAGCGTGGTCACGGTGACCAACCCGAGCGAGTTCCCGTCCGGGAAGATCGGCGAGGTCCGCGAGCCCGTCGTCAAGGCGACGATCCTGGCGCCGAGCGAGTTCATCGGCGCGATCATGGAGCTGTCCCAGACCAAGCGCGGCGAGCTGCAGGGCATGGACTACCTGTCCGAGGACCGGGTCGAGCTGCGCTACCTGCTGCCCATGGCGGAGATCGTCTTCGACTTCTTCGACCAGCTGAAGTCCAAGACCCGCGGCTACGCGAGCCTCGACTACGAGCGCATCGGCGACCAGGTCGCCGACCTCGTCAAGGTCGACATCCTGCTGCAGGGCGAGACGGTCGACGCGTTCAGCGCGATCGTGCACAAGGACAAGGCCTACGCGTACGGCGTCATGATGACCGCCAAGCTCAAGGACCTCATCCCGCGCCAGCAGTTCGAGGTGCCCATCCAGGCCGCCATCGGCGCCCGCGTCATCGCGCGCGAGACCATCCGGGCCATCCGCAAGGACGTCCTCGCCAAGTGCTACGGCGGCGACATCACCCGCAAGCGCAAGCTCCTCGAGAAGCAGAAGGAGGGCAAGAAGCGCATGAAGACGATCGGCCGGGTCGACGTGCCGCAGGAGGCCTTCATCGCCGCCCTCTCGAGCGAGCCCGCGGGTTCGGCAGGCGGCAAGGACGCGAAGAAGAAGTGAGCCCGGCTCTTCCGGAGGGCGACGTCGCTCCGGACGACGGCTCCCTGCCGGTCTCGGCAGCGGACGGTGCGCTCGAGCGCGCGTTCGGGGTGTACCTGCACGTGCCGTTCTGCACGGTCCGGTGCGGGTACTGCGACTTCAACACCTACACGGCGACCGAGCTCGGCGGGGGAGCGAGCCAGGCCGCGTACGCGGACACGGCGCTGCGGGAGATCGAGCTCGCCGCCGGTGTCCTCGCCGACCTGCCGCCCCGGCCCGTGAGCACCGTGTTCGTCGGCGGTGGCACGCCGACCGTCCTGTCCGTCCCCGACCTCGCCCGGATGCTCGGCGGCGTGCGCGACGCCTGGGGGCTCGCCGACGGCGTCGAGGTGACCACGGAGGCGAACCCCGACTCGGTGACGCCCGGGTCGCTGGCGGCGCTCGCGGACGCCGGCTTCACGCGCGTCTCGTTCGGCATGCAGTCGGCCGTGCCGCACGTGCTCGCGACCCTCGACCGCACGCACGACCCCCGACGGATCCCGGACGTCGTCCGGTGGGCGCGCGACGCCGGCCTGGCCGTGTCGCTCGACCTCATCTACGGCACGCCGGGGGAGTCGCTCGACGACTGGCGGACCTCCGTCGAGACCGCGCTCGCGACCGGCGTCGACCACGTGTCGGCGTACGCGCTGGTCGTCGAGGCGGGCACCCGGATGGCGGTGCAGGTCCGCAGGGGCGAGCTGGCGCTGCCCGACCAGGACGACCAGGCGGCCAAGTACGAGCTCGCGGACGACCTGCTCGCCGCGGCGGGGCTGCACTGGTACGAGGTCAGCAACTGGGCCCGGACCGCGGACGACGAGTGCCGGCACAACCTCGCGTACTGGCGCGGGGACGACTGGTGGGGTGTCGGGCCGGGCGCCCACAGCCACGTCGGCGGCGTGCGGTGGTGGAACGTCAAGCACCCGCGGGCGTACGCCGACCGGCTGGCACGCGGGCTCAGCCCGGCCGCCGGCCGGGAGGTCGTGGACGGTGAGTCCGCCGCGCTCGAGCGCCTGATGCTGGGCGTGCGGCTCGCCGAGGGGATGCCGCTGGAGGACCTGCCCGCACCCGCGCGCACGTCCGTCGCGGGCCTGGTGGCGGACGGGCTGGTGGACGGCCCGGCCGCGCTCGGGAGCACCGCCGACGGCGGCCGGCGCGTGGTGCTCACGCGCCGCGGCCGGCTCCTCGCCGACGCCGTGGTGCGGACGCTCGCAGCCTGACCTGCCGGCGCGTCGACCGCACGTGCCGTCGCGTCAGCGCACCAGCTCCAGGGAGTACGGGTAGCGGTACGACGCCCCGCGCTGCACGGCGAGCGCCGCGAGGATCGACACGACCAGGCTGATGATCGCCAGGGCGAGGAACCCGATCCAGCCGATGATGCCGATGCCGGGCAGCGCCTGCACGATGCGGCAGACGACGAGCCCGACCAGCACCGTGATCTGGAAGTTCAGGGCGATGCGCGCCTGCTCGGCGGCGATCCCGCCGCGCTCGCGGTGCACGAGCCAGACCACCAGCGCCACGACCCAGCCGACCCAGAAGTACGCGAGGATCCCACCGAGGTGGGCGACCATGGCCCAGGTGCGCTGGTCGCTGTCGCTCGACGGGCGCTGCGCGGGCGGGTACTCGTACGACATCGGGTGACTCCTCGGTGTGCGTCGCGCGCCGCCGTGGCCCGCGGCCTGGGAGCCTACCGACGGTTCGGCGCGAGCGCTGCCGAAACGTTCGCACTGCTGGTGCGCACGGCGCCGCCCGGGATGTCCGGACGGCCCGGTTCCTTGACACGCCCCCGCCGCTTCGCTTCGCTCAGGCGAAGGACTGTCCGGGCGGGACCAGCCAGGACGTCCAGGAACCACCCCGGCACGACCCCGGAACGACCCCGGCACGACCCAGGCATGGCCTCGAAGGAGACGCATGACCGAGAACCCCGGCGGTACGCCGCCGCGCGACGACGAGCCCGACCGGACGGCCCCGCCGCCGCCTCCGGAGCCGCCCCGGCCGCCCGCACCGGACGAGCCCGAGGTCGTCGGGTCCGTGCCTCCCGGTGCACAGCCGCCGCCGCCCGAGCCCGTGACGCCGCCGGTCGCGCCGCCCCCACCACCTCAGGGGCCGCCCCAGGCGCCGCCCGCCCCGCCCGTGTACCCGCCCGCCGGTGGCGCGTACCCGCCGCCCGCCGGTGGGGGATACCCGCCGCCGGCGGCCGGCTACGGACCGCCGGCCGGTGGCTACGGACCGCCCGGGGCGAGCCAGTACCCGCCGCCGCAGCCCGGGCAGTACGCGCCCCCGCCCGGCGGGTACCCGCCGCCGAGCGCGGCGACCCCGCTGAGCGAGGCGCTGTCGTACGGGTGGAACAAGTTCACGCAGAACGGTGGCACGTTCATCGGCGCCGGGCTGCTGTGGATCCTCGGCGCGGGCGTCGTCGGGTTCCTGCTGTCGCTGGTCTTCGGCGGGTTCGCGGCGTTGTTCGACAACGGCTCGGGCGGCTACAACACCGGGTTCAACCTCGGGTGGATCGTCCTGGTGGCGCTGTGGTCGCTGCTCGCGTTCGTCGTCGAAGCGGTCTTCATCCGGGCGGCGCTGCGCGTCACGTACGGGCGGGCGATCTCGCTGAAGGACTTCTTCGACTTCGAGGACCTCGGGCCGGTGGTCCTCGCGGCGCTGGTGCTCGCGGGTGTGAACCTCGTGGTGGGGCTCGTGAGCTGGATCCCGGTCATCGGGTGGTTCATCAGCGTCGCGGTGAACTTCTTCCTGTTCTTCACGCTGTTCTTCGTGGTCGACAAGCGGCTGCAGCCGGTCGACGCGATCCGCGCGAGCGTGGACCTCATCCGGGCGAACCTCGCCAGCACGGTGCTCTTCGTGCTGGTGTCGTGGCTCATCGTCGTCGCGGGCTTCGTCCTGTGCTTCGTGGGCGCGTTCGTGGCGATCCCCGTGGTGCTCGTCGCGAGCGCCTACTTCTACCGGCGGCTGCTGGGCGAGCCCATCGCCCCGTGACCTGAGGAAGCAGCGGCCGCCGGGGAGTGCCTCGGCGGCCGCCGCGTCATGCGGTGACGAAGTCGATGAGCTCCTCGACGCGGCCCAGCAGGCTGGGCTCCAGGTCGGCGAAGCTGCGCACGGTCCCGAGGATCCGCTTCCAGGCGTGCGCGACGTCGGCCTGGTCGTCGGCGGGCCAGCCCAGCTCGCGCAGGATCCCGTACTTCCACTCGGTGCCCCGCTCGATGGTCGGCCACGCGGCCAGACCGATCCGCTCGGGCCGGACGGCCTGCCACACGTCGACGTACGGGTGCCCGAGGACGAGCACGCTGCCCGCCGGCGCGGCCTTCACGGCTGCCGCGGCGATGCGGCTCTCCTTGGACCCGGCGACGAGGTGGTCGACGAGCACGCCGACGCGCCGGCCGGGGCCGGGTGCGAAGTCGCGGATCGCGTCGGGCAGGTTGTCGACGCCGTCGAGCAGCTCGACGACGACGCCCTCGACGCGCAGGTCGTCGCCCCACACCTTCTCGACCAGCTCGGCGTCGTGCCGACCCTCGACCCAGATCCGGCTGCCGCGGGCGACCCGGGCCTTGGCGTCGTGCACCGCGACCGAGCCGGACGCGGTCCTGGTCGGCCGGGCAGGGGCGGTGGCGCGGACCGGCGCGGTGAGCGCGACGGGCTCGCCGTCGAGCCAGAACCCGGGCCCGAGCGGGAACGTCCGGGTGCGGCCGCGCCGGTCCTCGAGCACCACGACGTGCATGCCGCCGGACTTCTCGACGCGCACCACGGCGCCGACCCACCCGGTCGTCACCTCCTCGACGACGAGCCCCGGCTCCGCCGGCTGCGGCCGCGAGGTGCGCGCCGGGCGGTGGTGGGTGGAGCCGGAGCCCCCGAGCACGTCCGAGCCGTAGCGGTCCTGAGTCACGCGGGCACTCTAGAGCCAGACCCGGGCCGGGCCGGTGCCCGGCGTAGGATTGGCACTCGTGTCGGGGGAGTGCTACCCGACCGTGTGCAGAAGTGGGGCCTGACAGGGGAGCCCGAGGCGTGAGGGAGGCGAGATGAGCGAGGACCGTCGGCTGGACGTGCTGCGGGCGATCGTCGAGGACTACGTCGCGACCCGCGAGCCCGTCGGCTCCCGTGCGCTCGTCGAGCGCCACTCGCTCGGCGTGTCGCCGGCCACGATCCGCAACGACATGGCGGCGCTCGAGGAGAGCGGGTACATCGCACAGCCGCACACGTCGGCGGGCCGGGTGCCGACGGACAAGGGGTACCGCGTGTTCGTGGACCGCCTGTCGACCGTCAAGCCGATGTCCGTCCCGGAGCGGCGCGCCATCGGCGCGTTCCTGGAGGAGGCGCAGGACCTCGACGACGTCGTCGACCGCGCCGTGCGCCTCATCGCGCAGCTCACCCAGCAGGTCGCCGTCGTCCAGTACCCGTCGCTGCGGCGCTCGGCGCTGCGGCACGTGGAGCTCGTCCCGGTGGGAGCCCGGCACCTGCTCGTGGTGCTCATCACCGACACGGGTCGCGTCGAGCAGCGCACGCTCGAGCTCGGCACGGACCTCGACGAGGTCGTCGTCGGCCAGCTGCGGGCCCGCCTCAACGTCAGCGCCGCGGGGCACCGGCTCTCCGAGCTGCCGGTCGCGCTCGCCGAGCTCGCCGACGCGTTCGGGCCGGAGGACGCCCCGCTCGTCCAGGCCGTGGTCGGCGTGGTCGAGGAGACGCTCGCGCAGGAGAGCGAGGAGCGTGTGGTCCTGGCCGGCGCGTCGCACCTGGCCCGGGGCGGCGCGGTGGACTTCGCCGGCAGCATCGGCCCTGTCCTGGAGGCCCTGGAGGAGCAGGTCGTGCTGCTGCGCCTGCTCTCGGAGATGGCCGAGGACAACGCGACGGTCGCCGTCCGCATCGGCCGCGAGACCCAGCACGAGGGCCTGCTCGAGACCAGCTTCATCACCAGCGGCTACGGCGACGAGACCGGGACGTCCGTCGCCCGCGTCGGGTCGATCGGGCCGCTGCGCATGGACTACCCGGGCACCATGTCGGCCGTCCGGGCCGTCGCCCGGTACATGACCCGGATCCTGGCGGGATAGGGGTCCCGTGCCCGTCCCGCCCACCCCGCACCTCTTCGACGCACGCCTGAGCACAGGAAGCGAGCACAGCCTCACGTGACCGACTACTACGAGATCCTCGGGGTCCCGCGCGACGCGACGCCGGAGCAGATCAAGAAGGCGTACCGCAAGCTCGCCCGCGAGCACCACCCGGACGTGGCCGGCGAGGACGTGGCCTCCGAGGACCGCTTCAAGGACGTGTCCCGCGCGTACGACGTGCTCGGCAACCCTGAGAAGCGACGCGCGTACGACCTGGGTGCCGACCCGGCATCGCCCGGTGGCGGCATGGGCGGCGGGTTCGGCTTCCAGGACATCTTCGAGACGTTCTTCGGCGCCGCGTCCGGCGCGGCCGCGCAGCGTGGGCCGATCCCGCGCGCGCGTCGTGGCCAGGACGCCCTGGTACGCCTCGACCTCGACCTGGCCGAGGTCACGTTCGGCGCGCACCGGGAGGTCCCGGTCGACACGGCCGTGCTGTGCCCGACGTGCGGCGGCTCGTGCTGCCGTCCGGGCACCGCGCCGCTCACCTGCGAGGTGTGCCACGGCCGCGGGTCGGTGCAGCGGGTGGCGCGCTCGTTCCTCGGGCAGGTCATGACGACGCAGCCCTGCGCGGCGTGCCACGGCTTCGGCACCGTCATCCCCGAGCCCTGCCCGGAGTGCTCCGGCGAGGGCCGGGTCCGGTCGCGGCGGACGCTCACGGTGGACGTCCCCGCGGGCGTCGACACCGGCACGCGCATCAAGCTCACCGCGCAGGGCGAGGTCGGCCCGGCCGGCGGTCCCGCCGGTGACGTGTACCTCGAGGTCCGCGAGCGCAAGCACGACACGTTCGTGCGGCGCGGCGACGACCTGCACGCGACGCTCCAGGTGCCCATGACGGCAGCCGCGCTCGGCACGATGCTCACCCTCGAAACCCTCGACGGCGAGCGTGAGGTCGACCTGCGACCCGGCACGCAGCCCGCCCAGGTCGTCACGATCAAGGGGCTCGGCGTCGGGCACCTGCACGCCGCCGGTCGTGGCGACCTGCACGTGCACGTCGACGTGCAGGTGCCGACCGCCCTCGACGACGAGCAGACGGAGCTGCTGCGCAGGCTCGCCACGCTGCGCGGCGAGGAGCGGCCCGAGTCGCGCCTGGCGACCGCGAGCTCCGGGGTGTTCTCGAAGCTGCGCGACAAGCTCGCCGGGCGCTGAGGGTGAGCGCACCCGTCTTCCTCACGGAGCCCGGCAGGCTCGACGCGGTGGTCGTGGGGGGCACGTTCCTGCTCGACGGCGCCGAGGGGCGGCACGCCGGAGTGGTGCAGCGTCGCGGACCGGGCGAGCGGGTCGACGTCGTCGACGGTGCCGGCGTCCGGGTCCTGGGGACGGTCGCGTCGGTCGGTCCCGACGGGGTGCTCGTCGACGTCGTCGACCGGGTGGTCGAGCCGGCGCCGCCCGTCGCCCTGGTGCTGGTGCAGGCGCTCGCGAAAGGCGACCGGGACGAGCTCGCGATCGAGGCCGCCACGGAGGTCGGCGCGGATGCCGTGGTGCCGTGGCAGGCGGAGCGGTCGATCGTCGTCTGGCGCGGTGACCGCGCGGCGAAGAGCCGGGCCAGGTGGCTCGGCACGGTCCGGGCGGCAGCGAAGCAGGCCCGACGGGCGACGGTGCCCGACGTCGGGACGGCGCTCGACACCCGGGCGCTCGCGGACCGGGTCCGCACGACGGTCGACGCCGGTGGCGTGGTGCTGGTGCTGCACGAGGAGGCCGCGGTGCCGATCGCGGACGTCGTGCTGCCCGCCGGTCCGGGCGCCGAGTGCCTGGTCGTCGTCGGGCCCGAGGGCGGGATCGGCGACGCGGAGCTGGCGCGGCTGACCGGCGCGGGTGCGGCGGCCGTGCGCCTGGGCCCCCACGTGCTGCGGACGTCGACGGCGGGACCCGTCGCGCTCGCGATCCTCGCCCAGCGACTCGGCCGGTGGTCCTGACCCGCATCAGTTCGAGTATTGACAGTTCGAGGTCTAACAGTTAGCGTTCTGATCATGGAAGCACCGGAGAACGCGTTCGCCAGCACGCTCGGCCTGTTCCGCTGGATCGGATGGGCCCAGCGCAAGGCCGGCGAGGACTGGATCCGGGAACGCGACCTCAGCCACGAGCAGAGCTTCGTGCTCGGGTACCTCGTCCAGAACCCCGGCGCGATCCAGCGTGACATCGCCCAGGTCAGCCGCACGAGCGCGGCGAGCGTCTCGAGTCTCCTGCAGGGGCTCGAGCGCCGCGGGCTCGTCGAGCGCCGCACGGAGGCCGGCAACGAGCGCAGCAAGCGCGTGTACGCCACGCCGTCGGGCGCAGAGCTCATCGCCGGCTTCGAGAGCGCCATCGGCGAGATCGAGGAGACGATCCTCGCCCCGCTCGACCAGGCCGAGCGGGCCACCCTGCACGCCCTGCTGACCAAGATCACCGCGGAGCTCCCGCAGCCCACCCGGTAGCAGTCGGGCCACCCGGCCCGTCGACGCACCACCCTTCCCTTTCGCCGTGCCGGCGCTCGCCGGCGCGCGCTCGAACCTGCCCGGAGAAGGAGCAGCCATGAGCACCACGACCCTCGACACCCCCGGGACGGCCGCCGCCGTCGGCACGAACCGCTGGTACCTGTCCGCCGCGCCGATCGTGCGCGCCCTCGTGCACCTCTGCGTGCCGATGGCCGCCGCGATGATCGTCGGCGCCGTCTACAACGTCGTCAACGCGGGCTTCGTCGGCTCGCTCCACGACAACGCCCTGCTCGCGGCCGTCACGCTCGGCGCACCCGTGCTCGGGCTCGTCATGGCGGTCGGCGGCGTGTTCGGCGTCGGCGGTGGGGCGCTCGTCTCCCGGCTGCTCGGTGCGTCCGAGCACGAGCCGGCGAAGGCGGGCGAGATCAAGCGCGTCGCGTCGTTCGCGGTGTGGGGCTCGGTGATCGCCGGAGCCGTCCTCGGCGCCGTCGGGCTGCTGATGCTGGACCCGCTCGTGAGGCTGCTCGGCGCCGACGCGGCGGCCGTGCCCGCGACCAGGGCGTTCGTCGGCGTCATGCTCGCGTTCGTCCCGGTGCTCGCCGCGGCGTTCTGCCTCGAGCAGCTCGTGCGGGCCGAGGGGGCCGCGCGCCAGGTGATGGTCGGGCTCGTCGGCTCGACGGTCGCGAACCTCGTGCTCGACGTGCTGCTCATCCTCGTGCTGCACCTCGGCGTCGCCGGGGCGGCGCTCGCGACGGGTCTCGCGAACCTGGGCGTCGTCGTCTACTTCGTCGTCTGGCTGCAGCGCAACAGCGAGCACATGAGGCTCGCGCCGCGGTGGTTCACGCTGTCCCCGGCCGTCACCAGGCCGGTGTTCGGCGTGGGCGTCGGCGAGCTGCTCCAGTCCGGGTTCCTCATCGTCACCTCGCTGGTCCTCAACAACCTCGCGATCGCCTACGGCGACGGGCCGCTCGCCGCCATGGGCGTGGCGGTCCGGATCGCCCAGGTGCCGGAGTTCCTGCTCATGGGTGTCACCCTCGGCGTGCTGCCGCTGCTCGCCTACGCCTACGGCAAGGGCGACCGGGACCGGCTCATGTCGGCGCTGCGCGCCTCCGCGGTCGCGGTGGGCGCTGTCGCGGTGCTGTTCGCCGCGCCCGTGCTCCTGTTCCGCGAGCAGCTGTTCTCCGCGTTCGTCGCGGACCGCTCGGTGCTCGCGATCGGCGTCACCATCCTCACGGCCCAGCTCGTGGCGATGGTCGCCAACGGGTTCGCGGGCCTGCTGACGTCCTTGTTCCAGGCGACGGGCCGGTCGGTGCCCACCATGGTGATGTCGATGGCGCAGGGGGTGCTGTTCGTGCCGATCGTGCTGCTGGGGAACCTCTGGTTCGGGCTGGCCGGCATCGTCTGGGCGCTGACCGTGACCGAAGGGCTGGTGTGCGTCCTCGGGGTCGTCCTGTGGCTCGCCTCCCGCCGCTCGATCGAGCGGGGCCTCGCCGAGGGCAGCCCGGAGCGCGCGGACGAGGTGCTCGCCGACGCCTGACCCGCGGGACGCGCCCGGCCGCGCCCCGCGGCTCAGCGCGTCTCGAGCCCCGCCTCCGCGACCGCCGCCCGGCCGGCCTCCAGCCGGGCGACCGGCACCCGGAACGGGGAGCACGACACGTAGTCGATCCCGACGCCGTGGAAGAACCGGATCGACTCGGGGTCGCCGCCGTGCTCGCCGCACACCCCGATCGTCAGGTCGGGACGGGTCGCACGGCCCTCCTCGACGGCGATCCGCACGAGCCGGCCGACGCCGTGCTCGTCGATCGTCTCGAACGGGGACACCACGAGGACCCCGTTGTCGGTGTACTCGGCGAAGAACGCGCCCTCGACGTCGTCGCGGGAGAAGCCCCACGTGGTCTGCGTGAGGTCGTTGGTGCCGAACGAGAAGAACGCGGCGTGCTCCGCGATCCGGCCCGCGGTGAGCGCCGCGCGCGGCAGCTCGATCATCACGCCCACCGGCAGCGCGAGGTCGACGCCGTGCGCGGCGCCGACCTCGGCCATGATGCCGACCGCCTCGTCGCGCACCAGGCGCAGCTCCTGCACCGAGCCGACCAGCGGGACCATGATCTCCGCGCGCGGGTCGCCGCCGTCCGCGAGACGACGCGCGACGGCCTCGCACACCGCGCGGATCTGCAGCGCGAACAGCCCCGGCACCACGAGCCCGAGCCGCACGCCGCGCAGCCCGAGCATCGGGTTCGACTCGTGCATCCGCCGCACTGCCGCGAGCAGCTTCTCGTCCCGCGGCGTCGCCTCGCCGCGGGCCTCCGCGAGCGCCACCCGGACCGACAGCTCGGTGAGGTCCGGCAGGAACTCGTGCAGCGGCGGGTCCAGCAGCCGGATCGTGGTCGGGAGGCCGTCCATCGCGGTGAGGAGCCCCACGAAGTCCTCGCGCTGCAGGGGGGAGGAGGGCGTCGAGCGCGGACCGCCGCTCGGCGTCGTCGTCGGCGAGGACCACGCGCTCGACGAGCACCCGGCGCTCGCCGAGGAACATGTGCTCCGTGCGGCACAGGCCGATGCCCTCGGCGCCGAGCCGGCGGGCGCGCGCGGCGTCGTCGGGCGTGTCCGCGTTGGCGTGCACGTGCAGGCGGCGGCTGGCGTCCGCGTGGCGCAGGAGCCGGTCCACGGCGTGCAGGAGGTCGCGCGTGTCGTCGTCGGCCGCGTCTGCGAGAGCCGTGTCGAGTCCCTCCTCGAGGTACCGGCTGACGGGGGACGGGGCGACGTCCACCTCGCCGAGGAACACCTCGCCGGTCGACCCGTCGATCGCGACGACGTCCCCCTCGTGGACCACGTGCCCGTCCGCGCTGAAGCTGCGGGTCACGACGTCGATGTCGAGCGCGTCCGCGCCGACGACGCACGTGCGGCCCATGCCGCGGGCGACGACGGCGGCGTGCGACGTCTTGCCGCCCCGGGCGGTCAGCACGCCGACCGCGGCGATCATGCCGCCGAGGTCGTCGGGGTTCGTCTCGCGGCGCACCAGCACCACGTCCTTGCCCTCGGCGGCCCACTCCTGCGCCGTGGGCGAGTCGAAGACGGCCATCCCGACGGCCGCCCCCGGCGAGGCCGCCATCCCGCGGGCGAGCAGGGTGCGCTCGGCGGCCGAGTCGAACTGCGGGAACAGCAGTTGCGTGAGCTGCTCGCCGGAGACGCGCGCGAGCGCCTCGTCGAGCGTGATCAGGTGCTCGTCGACGAGCTGCGTCGCGATCCGGAACGCCGCGGCGGCGGTGCGCTTGCCCACCCGCGTCTGCAGCATCCACAGCCGGCCGCGCTCGATCGTGAACTCGATGTCGCACAGGTCCCGGTAGTGCGTCTCGAGCTGGCGCATCGCGCGCCGCAGGTCGCCGTACGCGCCGGGGTCGATGCGCTCGAGGTCGGCCAGGGTCGACGTGTTCCGGATCCCCGCGACGACGTCCTCGCCCTGCGCGTTCGCCAGGTAGTCGCCGTAGTTCCCCGTCCGGCCGGTCGACGGGTCGCGCGTGAACGCCACCCCGGTGCCCGACGTCGGACCGAGGTTGCCGAACACCATCGGCACCACGTTGACCGCCGTGCCCAGGTCGTCCGGGATCCGCTCCTTGCGGCGGTACAGGCGGGCGCGCTCGGTGTTCCACGACCGCAGCACCGCCACGATCGCGAGGTCGAGCTGCTCGCGCGGCTCCTGCGGGAAGTCCCGGCCGGCGTCCTCGCGCACGATCGCCTTGAACACGTCGACGAGCGCGCGCAGGTCGTCGGCGCCGAGGTCGACGTCCGAGGCGACGCCGCGCGCGTCCTTGGCCGCGTCGAGGGCGTCGGCGAACCGGTCGCCGTCGACGTCGAGCACGGTCCGGCCGAACATCTGCACGAGCCGGCGGTAGGAGTCCCACGCGAACCGCTCGTCGCCGCTGAACGACGCGAGCCCGTGCACCGTCTCGTCGTTGAGGCCTACGTCGAGGACCGTCTCCATCATCCCGGGCATCGAGAACTTGGCCCCGGACCGCACGGACACCAGCAGCGGGTCGGCCGTGTCGCCGAAGCGCCGCCCGAGGGTGTCCTCCACGCGACGCAGGGCGGTCGTGACCTCGACCCCCAAGCCGGGCGGCACGGCGCCGTGCCGCATGAAGTGGCGGCACGCCTCGGTCGTGATCGTGAACCCCGGCGGCACCGGCAGCCCGAGCCGGGTCATCTCGGCCAGGTTCGCGCCCTTGCCGCCCAGCAGGTCCTTCTGGTCCTTGTCGCCCTGGGTGAAGTCCCACACGTACGTCGCCACGGCGCACCTCCCGCGCACGCCGGGCGGCGCTGCCCGGCCTCCGGGCCAGTCTGCGCCTCCGGGAACCCGGGCGCAGCCCTGGTCAGTCCACCAGGAACGTCGCGCTGACGAGGTGCGACGTCTCGTCCGGCGACGTGTCGCCCTCCTTCATGTCCGGCTCCCACACGCGGACCGTCCACGCGCCGGGCGGCAGGTCGACGGTGAACGTGAAGGGGCCGACCTCGCCGTTGGAGCCGGCCATCGTCGAGCCCTGGTAGACGACGGCCGAGGTGAGGTCGCCCGCCGGGTGCACGTCCCACACCATGGTCGCCTCGAACGCGGTGCCGGTGCCCTGCACGGTGACGGTGGGCCCGGCGACGGTCGAGCCCGAGACCGGAGCCGTCAGGGTGGTCGTGCCCGCCTGGGCGACGTCGCCGGACGTGTCGAGCGCGGCGGACGTCGGGGTGGGCGTGGGCGTCGCCGTGGGGGACGGGGGAGCGGTGGTGACCGTCGGAGCCGACGTCGTCGTGTCCTCGGAGCCTGGTGCCCGCTCCCCGCAGCCCGTGAGGACGAGCGCGGGCACGACGGCGAGGAGCGCGGCGAGGACGGCTCTCGTCGCGGGCGGGCGGGCGGAGGTGCGGGTGGGTGTGCTCGTGGTGACCATCAACGGTCCTCCGGTGCTCTCGGACCCGTGCGGGTCGCGGCTCGTAGACTGTTCCTGTCAGGTCGTGCCGTCCGCCCATCATGGGCGTCCGGGCGCGTCCCGCGAACGCACCACGCGGCGCGACCACGGCTCGACCAGCACGACCACGGACCGCTCGACCGAAGGAGCGCACGGCGTACGCCGAGCACATGACGCAGCCGATACCCGCCCCCCACCGCCCCGGTACGCCCGCGCGCGTCGAGCACAGGATCAGCGTCCCCTCCGACGTCTCGATGGTCGAGCTGCTCGGCCTGCGCGACGAGGTGCTCCGCGCGATCGAGCAGGGCTTCACGACGGTCGACGTGCACGTCCGGGGCAACGAGGTGACGCTCGCCGGACCGGTCGGCGACGTCGCGCTGGTCGCCCGCCTCGTCGACGAGCTCGTCGAGATGGCCGCGTCCGGCACGCCGCTGACGCCCGACGTCGTGACGCGGTCCGTCACGATGCTGGCGGCCGGCTCGACGGCCCGCCCCGCCGACGTCCTGACGTTCAACATCCTGTCGTCCCGGGGCCGCACCATCCGGCCCAAGACGGCGGGCCAGAAGGAGTACGTCGACGCGATCGACCGGCACACGGTGACGTTCGGCATCGGTCCGGCCGGCACCGGCAAGACGTACCTCGCGATGGCGAAGGCCGTGCAGGCGCTGCAGGAGCGCCGGGTCAACCGGATCGTGCTCACGCGGCCCGCCGTCGAGGCGGGGGAGCGGCTCGGGTTCCTGCCCGGCACGCTCTCGGAGAAGATCGACCCGTACCTGCGGCCGCTGTACGACGCGCTGCACGACATGGTCGACCCGGAGTCGATCCCGCGGCTCATGGAGGCCGGCACCATCGAGGTGGCGCCGCTGGCGTACATGCGCGGGCGGACCCTCAACGACTCGTTCATCATCCTCGACGAGGCGCAGAACACGTCCGTCGAGCAGATGAAGATGTTCCTCACGCGCCTGGGCTTCGGCTCCAAGGTCGTCGTGACCGGCGACGTGACGCAGGTGGACCTCCCCTCGGGGACGACGTCCGGCCTGCGCGTCGTCGAGCAGATCCTCAGCGGTGTCGACGACGTCGAGTTCTGCCGCCTGACGTCGTCGGACGTGGTCCGGCACCGCCTGGTCAGCGACATCATCGACGCGTACGCGCGCTGGGACAGGAGCTGACGGTGAGCATCGAGGTCAACAACGAGTCGGGGTTCGACGTCGACGAGGCGGAGTTCGCCGCGCTGGCGCGCTACGTGCTCGACGAGATGCACGTGCACCCGCAGACCGACCTGTCGATCCTGCTGGTCGGCACGGACGTGATGACGGACCTGCACGTCAAGTGGATGGACGAGCCCGGCCCGACGGACGTGCTGTCCTTCCCGATGGACGAGCTGCGACCCGGCCGCGACGGCGAGCAGACCCCGGCGGGCCTGCTCGGCGACGTGGTGCTCTGCCCCGAGGTCGCCGCGCAGCAGGCCCGGACGGCCGGGCACTCGACGGCCGAGGAGCTCCTGCTCCTCACGACCCACGGCATCCTGCACCTGCTCGGGTACGACCATGCGGAGCCCGAGGAGGAGAAGGAGATGTTCGCGCTGCAGCGCCGTCTGCTGCTCACGTTCCTGGCTGGTCGATGAGCGACGAACCGGTCGCGCTGCTGATCCTCCTGGCGGTGCTCGGCATCGCCGGGGCCGCCGCGCTGTCCGCGGGCGAGGTCGCCGTGAACCGGGTGTCGCGGGCCGCGGTCACCGAGCTCGTCGCGGAGCGGCACCCCGCTGCGGCGCGCGTGCGGGCGCTCGCCGAGCACCCCGTCCGGGTCACCGCCGCCGCGTCGTTCGTGCGGCTGCTGCTCGAGATGACGGCGACCGTCTGCATCGTCCTCGCCGTGGCCGCCGGGTCGTGGGCGTGGTGGGTCGTGCTGCTCGTCTCCGTCGCGCTGTGCGGCCTCGTCGCGTTCGTGTTCGTCCGGGTCAGCCCGCGCAGCATCGGCCGCAAGCACCCTGTGCAGACCCTCACGCTGCTGTCCCGCCCCCTCACCGCCGCGACCGCGGTCGCCGGCCGGCTCGGCCGGGCCGCGAGCACCCCCGGGGGCTCGGCGGAGGAGGACGAGGAGGAGCTGCGGGACATGGTCCAGCGCGTGAGCGAGTCCGAGGCGATCGAGGACGAGGAGCGCGAGATGTTCCGGTCGGTCCTCGGGCTCGGCGACACGCTCACCCGCGAGGTCATGGTGCCGCGCACCGACATGGTGACCACCACGGCCGACACCCCGCTGGCGAAGGCCCTGGCCCTGCTGCTGCGGTCCGGGTTCTCCCGCGTCCCGGTGGTCGGGGAGTCCGTCGACGACATGCGCGGCGTGCTGTACCTCAAGGACATCGTGCAGCGCCTCACGGGGGAGCCCGACGACGGCCTGGACGCCCCCGCGTCGTCGCTCGCGCGGCCCGCGGTGTTCGTGCCCGAGTCGAAACCGGTCGACGACCTGCTGCGCGAGCTGCAGGACGGGTCCTCGCACATCGCGCTCGTCGTCGACGAGTACGGCGGCATCGCCGGGCTCGTCACCATCGAGGACGCGCTCGAGGAGATCGTCGGCGAGCTCACCGACGAGCACGACCCGACCGCCCCCGTCGTCGAGGAGGTGGGCGACGGCGTCTACCGGGTCCCCGCCCGGTTCGGGCGTGACGAGCTGGGCGAGCTGTTCGGGATCGAGGTGGACGACGAGGACGTCGACACCGCCGGCGGCCTGCTGGCCAAGGCGCTGGGTAAGGTTCCTCTGCCGGGGTCGCAGGGCGAGATCCACGGGCTGCACCTCGTCGCCGACCGGGCGGAGGGCCGTCGCCGCAGGCTCGCCACGGTGCTCGTCGACCTGGTCGAGCCGCACCAGCCGGCGGAGGACGCCCCGCCGCCGGCACGCACCACGAACGAGAACCACGGAGCCTCACGATGACCTTCCGCTCAGGATTCGCCTGCTTCGTCGGCCGGCCCAACGCCGGCAAGTCGACGCTGACGAACGCGCTCGTCGGGCAGAAGGTCGCGATCACGTCGGGCCGCCCGCAGACGACGCGGCACACGGTGCGCGGCATCGTGCACCGGCCCGACGCCCAGCTCGTGCTGGTCGACACGCCTGGACTGCACCGCCCCCGCACGCTGCTCGGCGAGCGGCTCAACGACCTCGTCAAGGACACGCTCACGGAGGTCGACGTCGTCGGCTTCTGCCTGCCGGCGGACCAGAAGGTCGGCCCCGGCGACCGGTTCATCGCCGACCAGCTCCAGGAGCTCGCCCGCGACGGCCGGGGGACGCCGGTTGTCGCGGTCGTGACGAAGGCGGACCTCGTCGGCAAGGGCCGGCTGGCCGAGCACCTCATGGCCGTCGCGAAGCTCGGCGAGTGGGCCGACATCGTCCCCGTGTCCGCGACCTCCGGCTACCAGGTGAAGGTGCTCGAGGACGTGCTCGTCGGCCACCTCACCGAAGGGCCGGCGCTCTACCCCGACGGCGAGCTCACCGACGAGCCCGAGGCCGTGATGGTCGCCGAGCTGGTCCGGGAGGCCGCGCTCGAGGGCGTGCACGACGAGCTGCCGCACTCGCTGGCCGTCGTCGTCGACGAGATCGTGCCGCGCGAGGAGCCGTCGAACGACGGCCGCCCGTTCCTCGACGTGCGCGTGCACCTGTTCGTGGAGCGGGACAGCCAGAAGGCCATCATCATCGGCAAGGGCGGCGCCCGGCTGCGGGACGTCGGCAGCCAGGCGCGGCACGGCATCGAGGCGCTCCTCGGCGCGCGCGTCTACCTCGACCTGCACGTGAAGGTCGCGAAGGACTGGCAGCGCGACCCGAAGCAGCTCGGGCGGATGGGGTTCTGACGTGCTGCGCAGCGAGCGGAGCATCCGGGTGCGGCGCAGGATCGCACGGGTCACGCACGTCGCGGCGGGCCCGTACCGGCTCGTCGCGAGCACCGCGCTCGGCGTCGTGGTCCTGGCGGTGCTCGGCGCTGTGACGGGCCCGCAGTGGGACCCCGTCCCGCTCGAGGACCCGCTGCCGGTGACGTCGACGTCGACGGCGATCGGTGCCGCACCCGTGCTGAAGAAGTACGACGTGCGGACGTCCGTCGTGGACGTCCGGCTGGACGACGGCACGACGGTCGAGGCGCAGATCTCCGAGCCCGTCGGGCTCGACGGTCCCGCGCCGGGTGTCGTGTTCGTGCACGGGGCGGGCACCGGCGAGTACAAGATCGCGTTCCTCGCCCAGGCGCGGGCGCTCGCCGAGTCGGGCGTGGTCGCGATGGTGCCCAACAAGCGGCTCGACACGTACACGACCCGGCACCGCGACTACGTGCAGATGGCGCACGACTACGACGCGTCCGTCGACGTGCTGCGACAGCACGAGGGCGTCGACCCCGACCGGGTCGGCGTGTACGCCGAGAGCGAGGGCGGCTGGATCGCCCCCGTCATGGCGACGATCGACCCGCGGATCGGCTTCGTCGTCCTCGTCTCGTCGCCCGTGGTGCCGCCCCGTGAGCAGGCCGCGTTCGCGGTCGACTCCTACCTGCGCAACACCGGCGTCCCGCAGGAGGTCTTCCGGGCCATCCCGCGCGCCGTCGGCATGTCGCTGCCCGGCGGAGGGTTCGAGTACGCGGACTTCGACGTCACGCCGTACCAGCGTCAGCTCACGCAGCCGGTGCTCATGGTCTACGGCACCGGTGACGCGTCGATGCCGGTGCTCCAGGGTGCCGAGCAGCTCATCGGGGACGCCGCCGTGAACGGCGACACCGAGGTGACGGTCCGCTACTACGAGGGCGCCAACCACGGCATCCGGGTCGACGGCGTCGTGTCCGCGACCTTCCTGCGCGACCTGTCCGGCTGGATCCTGGGCCTGCCGGCCACCGCCGACGCCGCGCCGCGGGTCGCGGGTGCGACCCCCGAGCAGACCTACGTCGCCGCTCCCGTGCCGGAGCCGCGGTGGCTGGGTGACGGCGACATCGTCGTCGGGACGGTGGCCGGGTCCGTCGCGCTCCTCGTCCTCGGCCCGCTCCTCGTGCTCCTCGCGCGCGGGGCCGAGCTCGTCGGCCTCGGCCGGCGACGCCCCGCGGAGCAGAGGCCGCGGTTCGCGCCCGGCATCCCGTGGCGGCTGACGGGACTGGGCGCTGGAGCCCTCGCGACCGTCGTCGGCCTCGCGTGGTACCTCGTGTCCATCGCGCGGCTCGCGCTCGACTACGAGCGCAACGACTGGATCGTGCGGGGCGGCTGGGTCGTGGTGCGCCTGCTCGGCGTCGCGGCCGTCGTCGCCGCCGTGCTCCTGATGCAGCGCGTGCACCAGCTGCACGTGGCCGAGCACGTCGCGGCGGGCGGGGTGGTGCGCAAGCTGGCGTTCGGGGCCGTCGCGGTCGGCTCGACGGTCCTCCTGGTGGTGCTCGCGTACTGGGGGGTGTTCCAGCTCGGGATCTGACCGGCGTACCGGACCTCAGGGGCACCCGCACCCGACGTCACCCGGACATGTGCCCACGAACCGGGCGCGGGTGTGACCTGGGTGCTCAGGTAGGGCACGATGTGCGCCGATGCTTTCCACGGGCCCCGACCGCGGGGTCGCCGGCGGACAGTGATGAGGGGGTCGCGTGCGTACGTCGTGGGGCTCCGCGACCGACCGCGGGCTCGTGCGGGAGGTCAACGAGGACGCGCTCCTCGCCTACCCGCCGGTCTTCCTCGTCGCGGACGGGATGGGCGGCCACGACGCGGGCGACCTGGCGAGCCGGATCGCCGTCGAGGAGTTCGCGCAGCTGGCCGGGCAGGCCGCCGCGACCGCCGACGACGTGCACGCGTGCTTCACCCGGACGGCGGCCAGGATCCGCGGCGAGTTCACCGGCGGCCGGCAGGGCGGCACGACCGTCGCCGGCGTGGCCGTCACGGAGCACGACGGCGGCTCCTACTGGCTCGTGTTCAACGTCGGCGACTCGCGCGTGTACCGGTGGTCCGAGGAGTCGCTCGAGCAGGTGAGCGTCGACCACTCGGTGGTGCAGGAGCTGCTGGACCTGGGGGAGATCGACCAGGCAGCGGCCGACACGCACCCCGAGCGGCACGTGCTCACCCGCGCGCTCGGCACGGGTGACGCCCCCGAGCCGGACTACTGGCTCCTGCCCGCCGGGCTCGACGACAGGCTCCTGATCTGCACCGACGGGCTCACGCGCGAGGTGCACGACGAGGACCTCGCCGCCGTGCTCGCCGGCAGCGAGGACGCGCAGGACGCTGCCGCGGCACTCGTGGGCCTCGCGCTCGAGCGCGGCGCCCGCGACAACGTCAGCGTCGTCGTGGTGGACGTGGCGACGTCGGCCGGTGCCCACGACGACGTGCACATCACCGTGCCGCGGGTCGGCGCCGAGCTCGGTGCGCACCAGTGGGACGAGATGCTCAACGGTGCCACCGTGCCCCGCCCGGCCCGACCCCGCGGCCCCGTGTTCCCCGTGACGACCCCGACCCCCGCCCGTGGCATCGACCGGCTGCGCCGGGACCGGCCGGCGACGACGCCGGACGCCGCCGACGCGGCCGGTGCCGGCAGCGACGACGACAGCACACCCCCCGAGGAGACCCGGCCATGACCGTTCCCGAGTACACGACCGGCGACCGGACCGCGATCGTCCGCCCGGGGTTCGTCGCGCTCGTCGGCCCGGAGGTCGACGACGACGCCGTCCGTGCCCTCTGGGACGCGGCCGGCGACGGGGTTGTCGGTGCGCTCGCCGTGCTCGCGCGTGACGGGCTGACGGGTCTGCCGTCGTTCGCGCTCGTGGCCGTCACCGGCCTGCGCGTGCACGTCGCGCTGCGCGGCGACGTCGAGGTCGTCCTCACCGGCGACTCCGACCAGGTGCTGCGCGCGGGCGAGGTCAGCACGTGGAGCGAGCGGACGGTCGACGGCGTCACCGAGGTCAGCGTGCGCGTGCCCGACGCCGACGTGGACGGCTCGGCGCTGCCGGTCGCCGACGGCGTGGTGCGGGCCTCGGAGGTCTGGGTCCCGCTGACCGCCGAGGAACCGGCCGGACCGGAGCCCGTGCGGGCCGTCGACGAGCCCCTGGCGGCGCCGGCCGTCGTGGTGCCCGCCCTCGTGGTCGAGGACGTCGTCCTGGTCGACGAGGTGCCGGCCGAGGTGGCTCCCGCCGAGGTGGCTCCCGCCGACGAGGTGCCGGCCGAGGACGTGCCTGTCGAGGACGTGCCTGTCGACGAGGCATCCGGGCACGGGACGCCCGTCGAGGACGTGCCGGTCGAGGACGTCCGGGCCGAGGCGGAGCCGGCCGGGGACGTCAACGCCGACGAGGCCCCGGTCGACGGGCCGGACGCCACCGGGCCGGCCGACGACGCGTCCGGGCTGGTCGGTGCGCCGCGCGGGCCGCTCGACGACGGGCCGGGCGCGGCGGACCTCGCAGAGGTCGTGGCCGCCGCGGAGGCGTTCCTGTCCGGCCCCCGCCACGTCGCGCCGCACCGGGTCATCGACCTGCCCGACGCCCCGGTCGCGCACGAGGCGGTGCCGGAGCAGCCGCTGGGTGCGGCGTCCGCCGACGACCACGACGGCCTGACCATCCTGTCGAGCGACCTCGCGGCCATCCGCGACCAGCTCCCGTCGTGGGCGGCCGACGAGGTGCCTGGGCCGTTCCGCACGCCGACGGCCGTGGAGCCGGCCCGCATCGTGCTGTCGACGGGCCTCGTCGTGACGCTCGACCGTGCGGTGCTGCTCGGCCGCGCACCGCAGGTGGCACGCGTGACGAACCGCGAGCTGCCCCGCCTGGTGACCGTGCCCAGCCCGCAGCAGGACATCTCCCGCACGCACGCGGAGGTCCGCGTGGAGGGCGAGCACGTGCTCGTGACCGACCTGGACTCGACGAACGGCGTGCACGTGTCGCGGCCGGGCGAGGGTGCGCGGCGGCTGCACCCCGGCGAGGCGAGCGTCGTGGGCGCCGGCGAGGTCGTCGACCTCGGTGACGGCGTGACGTTCACGGTGGAGCGGGGTTCGTGACCGCACGCCGCGAAGCCTCGACGCCGCCTCGGCTCCCGGGGTACGAGTACGTCCGCGTGCTCGGACTCGGTGGCTTCGCGGACGTCTTCCTGTACGAGCAGGAGCTCCCGCGACGTGAGGTCGCCGTCAAGGTGCTCCTCGCGGGCAGCCTCGACGACGACGTGCGCACCCGCTTCCAGACCGAGGCCAACCTCATGGCCCGGCTCTCGCACCACCCGTCGATCGTCACGATCCACCAGGCGGACATCGCGGCCGACGGCCGCCCGTTCCTCGTCATGGAGTACTGCTCGCGGCCCGGCCTGGCCGAGCGGTACCGCCAGGAGCGGCTGTCGGTCGCGGAGTCGCTGCGGATCGGCGTCCGGCTGTCCGCGGCCATCGAGACCGCGCACCGCGCGGGCATCCTGCACCGCGACATCAAGCCCGCCAACGTCCTGACCACCGACTTCGGCTGGCCGGCGCTGACGGACTTCGGCATCGCCGCGACCACCGGGGGCGTCGGCGCGACCGTCGGCATGTCGATCCCGTGGTCGCCGCCGGAGCTGCTCGGCGAGCACCCCACGGGCGACGAGCGGTCCGACGTCTACTCGCTCGCGGCGACGATCTACTCGCTCCTCGCGGGCCGGACCCCGTTCGAGATCCCCGGCGGCCAGAACGGCGCCCAGCAGCTGGTGGCGCGCATCGAGCGCAGCCCGCTGCCGCCGACCGGCCGCGACGACGTGCCGTTCGACCTGCAGGCGCTGCTCGAGCGTGCGATGTCCAAGCACCCCGCCCGCCGGCACGCGTCGGCGGCGGCGGTGGGCCGCGCGCTGCAGCAGATCGAGGCCGACCTGCGGCTGCCGGTGACGCCGCTCGACCTGCTCGACGACGTCGACGACGAGCCCGCGCCCGCGACCTCGGTCGGGCCGGACCACGACGACGCCACCCGGCTCCGCTCCATCGTGACGGTCCAGCCCGGCCCGCTGCCGGCACCGCCCGCGGTCCCGACAGGGACGGCGCCGTTCACGACGACGCCGTCCACGAACGCTGCGCCGCCCGACGACGCGACCCGGCTTCGGCCCGTCCTGACGGTCTCGCCGACCGCGACGCCGGCGTCGTCGAGCGCGGCGGTCGGCGCGACGGTGAGTGCGGCGGTGAGCGCGACACCGACTGCTGCACCGACGACCGACCCGCTCCTCGGGCAGGAGCCGGTCGTCGTCCACCCGGGTGAGCCGAGGCGTGCCCGGGGCCGGCGTCGGACGCGCGCCGTCGTCGGAGCGGTGTCCGCGGTCGTCGTCGTCGCGGCGGGCGTCGTGATCGCGCTCAACGCGTCCGACGACCCGGGACCGCGGACCCCGCCGGTGGCGTCGCAGGAGTTCACGGACGGCACCCAGGACGACGTCGCGACCGCCCCCGTGCCGTCGCCCCACTCGCTCGCGGGCACCCGGCAGGCGGACGGCTCGGTGGTGTTCACGTGGGAGAACCCGGCGCCGCAGGACGGCGACCGCTACCTGTGGGGCGTCCGCACGGCGACCGGTGAGCCCACGCTCGAGATCGTCGACGTGCCGACGGTCACCGTCCCCGCGTCGGCGGCGACGGGCCAGGTGTGCATCGAGGTGTCGATCGTCCGGGCGAACCGGCAGGCGTCGGCCACCCCCGCGGAAGGGTGTGCGGCGTGAGCTGGCGCACGCTGCGGTCGCGGTCCACGACGGCTGCCGCGGTCGTGACCGTGCCGGTCGTCGTCGCGGTGCTCGCGCTCGTCCACCCCGGGTTCCCCCTCGCGCGGCTCGACCTGAACGACGGCGCGGTCTGGCTGACCGCGACGAGCCAGCACAAGGTGGGGCGCTTCAACGTGCCGGTCGAGGAGCTCAACGCGGGCCTCGTCACGGAGGGGGGCGAGTTCGACGTCCTGCAGGACGAGGGGGACGTGCTGCTCGTCGAGCAGGGCACGGTCTCCGTCGTCGACCCGGCGAACGTCGCGCTCGCGGCGCCGGTCCAGGCTCCGGGGACGGTCGCGTCGATGGCAGGCGGGACCGTCGCCCTCGTCGACCGTGCCGGTGACGCCTGGGTGCGCCCGATCTCGCGGCTCGACGGCCTGCGGGTGGGCGAGGACCGGCCCGACCTCGCGCTGGGCGAGGGCGGCGGGGTCGTCGTCGCCCGGTCCGGCTCGGTGCTCGGCGTCGCTCCGGAGGACGGCGCCGTCACCCGGGTCGACGTGTCGTCGGGCGACCCCGTCACCGAGGAGCTCGGGTCGTTGGGTGCGGGCGACGTCGAGCAGGTGACCGCCGTCGGCGACGAGCCGGTCGTGCTGTCCGGCCGCACGCTGCGAACCCTGCACGGGACCGTGGAGCTGGACGGCGAGGGTCTGACGCTCCAGCAGGCCGGCCCGGAGTCGTCGACGGTGCTGGTCGCGAGCCGCACCGCGCTGCTCGAGGTGCCCCTGGCCGGCGGCAAGGTCGTCGAGCACACGACCGGCGGGGACGGCACGCCCGCGGCGCCCGTGCGGGTCGGACGGTGCGCGCACGGTGCCTGGGCGTCCGCGCAGGGCTCGTACGCCGAGCTGTGCGACGGGGCGAAGCCTCAGGTCGACGACCTGGAGGACATGTCCTCGTCGGACGTCCTCGTGTTCCGCGTGAACCGCGACATGGTCGTGCTGAACGACACGCTGCGCGGGCGGCTGTGGATGCCCACGGAGGACACCGACCTGCGCGTGCCGAACTGGCAGGACATCGTGCCGCAGGAGGAGCCCGAGGAGTCGCAGGAGGAGTCGGAGAGCCCCGACACCACCCAGGAGCTCGTGACGCAGTGCTCGGACCAGTCGGCGCCGCCCACGGCCGCGGACGACGACTTCGGGGTCCGCCCGGGACGGACGACGATCCTGCCGGTCATCGACAACGACTCGTCGTCCGACTGCGGGATCCTCGCGGTCACCGAGATCGAGCCGGCGCCGCCGGAGTTCGGTCACGTGGAGAAGATCTACGGGGGCCGGGCGCTGCAGGTGGTCGTCGCGGAGGGCGCGACGGGAAGCGTGTCGCTGCGGTACACGATCAGCGACGGTCGGGGCAACAGCGCGCCGTCGACCGCGACCGTGCGCCTCACGGTCCACGACGACGGCGAGCAGGAGCCTCCGGTGCAGGTGCGCACCGGGTCGGTCGAGGTGGAGCAGGGCGGCCAGGCCGAGCACGACGCGCTCGCCGACTTCAGCGACCCGGACGGCGACGACCTGCTGCTCGTGGGTGCCACGGCCGACCCGGCCGCGGGGTCGGTCCGGTTCCGCCAGGACGGCTCCGTGACCTTCAAGGCCGACGGCACGACGCTCGGCCGCACGCGCGTGACGCTGCAGGTGTCCGACGGCACGTCGGTCGTCGAGGGCACGCTGGACGTCGACGTCCGCCCCGGCGGTTCGCTGGCACCCCAGATCGACCCCGTCCACGCCGTGACGTACGTGAACCAGCCGGTCACGGTCGACCCGCTCGGAGCGGTCCGCAGCACCGGCAGCGAGCCCGCGCGGCTCGCGAGCGTCGACGACGTCGTCGGCGCCACCGTCGTGCCGGACCTCGGCGCCGGCACCTTCACGTTCCAGGCGGCCCGTGCCGACACCTACTACGTGCCGTTCGTGGTCACCGCGCCCCCGCAGCAGGCCACCGGCCTGGCGCGCATCGACGTGCGCGAGTGGCCCGAGCAGGCCGAGCCGCCCGTCGCGGTGCGTGACCGCGCGCTGCTCCCGGCGGGCGGCGAGGTGACGGTCGACCCGCTCGACAACGACAGCGACCCCGCCGGCAAGGTGCTGGTCCTGCTCTCGGTCGACGGGGGAGAGGCCGCAGGGCTGAAGGTCGCGATCCTCGACCACCACCTCGTGCAGGTGCGCGCCCAGCGCACGCTCGAGGGGCCGGTCGCCCTGCGCTACGTCGTGTCGAACGGCGCCGCCGAGGCCGTCGGCGAGATCGTCATCCATCCCGTGCCGCCGTCCGCGACGTCGCAGCCGCCTGTGGTCAAGGACATCGAGGTCAGCGTCCGCACGGGCGGTGTCGTGACGATCCCGGCGCTCGAGTCGGCGTACGACCCGGACGGCGACCACCTCACGCTCGAGCGGGAGCTCGCCGAGCCGCTCGGACCGGGCGAGGGCCTGCTGTTCGTCTCGGGCGACGTGCTCCGCTACCAGGCGCCCGACGAGCCGATCACGGCGCACGCGACGTTCTCCGTGCGCGACACCACGGGCAACAGGACCGCGGCCCAGGTGACGGTCCGGGTGCACGAGTCCGACGCGTCGACGAAGGCGCCCCCGCGCCCGAAGGACCTCGTGGCCCGCGTGTTCGCCGGCGACGAGGTCCGTATCGACGTGCCGCTCGTCGGCATCGACCCGGACGGTGACGGCGTGACGCTGCTCGGCGTCGCGCAGGCCCCGGTGCACGGTCGCGTGACGACCGTCGGCGCCGACTACCTGGTCTACGAGTCGATCCCGGGGGAGTCCGGGACGGACACGTTCACGTACGCCGTCGAGGACTGGACCGGGCAGCGCGCGGTGGCGACGGTCCGCGTGGGCATCGCGAAGCGGCCGTCCGGCGCCGCGAGCGTCGTGGCCCGCGACGACGCGGTCACGGTCACCCCCGGGCAGACCGTCGAGGTCCGCGTGCTCGCCAACGACGTGGACTCCAGCGGCGCCGAGCTCGAGCTCTCGCCGGACCTGGAGAAGCCCGACGGCATCGACGCGATGGTCGACAGCCGCCGGATCATCGTGCACGCGCCGACCGAGCCGACGGTCATCCAGATCGCGTACACGGCGCAGAACGCCCGCGGAGGGCACGACACGGCCGTCCTGACCATCACGGTGACCGACGACGCCCCGGTGGTGCCGCCGATCGCCCGCGACGTCGTGGTCCCGCCGATCGACACGATCGGCCGGTCCGACGTCTCGGTCGACGTGCTGGCGGTGGCGCAGAACCCGAGCGGGCCGCTCAGCGACCTCGAGGTGTCGGTCCCGAAGTCCGTCGCCGACGTCGCGCAGGTCACGCCGGACGGGCACGTGCTCGTGACGCTCGTGGACCACACGCAGACGCTGCCGTACCTGCTGACCAACACGACGGCGCCGGAAGGAACGTCCGCGTCGTCCTACGCGTTCATCACGGTGCCGGCGCTCGGGTTCTTCCGGCCGACGGTGCGGCGCAACGCCCCCGAGCTGCGGGTGGCGTCCGGCGAGAAGCTCGTCATCCCGCTCGACGAGCAGGTCAAGGTCGCGCCGGGCAAGCGGGCGTCCGTCAAGGACCCGGCCGCCGTCACCGCGACGAAGGCGGACGGCACGAACCTCGTCGCCGACTCCCACACGCTCCAGTTCACCTCCGCACCCGGGTACGCCGGGCCCGCGTCGATCTCGCTCGAGGTCACGGACGCGTCCGGCTCGGGCGACACGACGGCCAACACGTCGTTCATCACGCTGCCGATCGAGGTGTACGCGGTCGACGACCACCCGCCGACGTTCACACCCTCGACGATCACGGTCGCGCCGGGCGAGGCCCCGATCTCGGTGGACCTGCGGTCGTTCACCACGGGTCCCGAGGGGCAGACCGAGGACGCCGACCGGTACACCTACCAGATCGTGTCGGCGACGCCGGACGGGTTCGTCGTCCAGCTCGACAAGAGCGTGCTGCAGGTGTCGGCCGACGCCCGGACGCCCAAGGGCCGCACCGACCAGGTCAAGGTGCGGATCGGCTACGGGCGCACCGGCTCGTTCGAGCAGCCGGTCGACCTCCGGGTCATCGCGAGCACCCGCGCGGTCGCGCGCGTCGACCCGCAGGAGCAGGTCGGCGTCGAGGGTCGTGAGACGACGTTCGACGTGCTCGGGCACGCCTGGAACCCGTTCCCCGACCCGCTCACGGTGGTCGGCGCGACGGTCGAGACGCCGGACGCGGGCACCGCGTCGACGAGCGGCGGCACGGTGAGCGTGCGCCCCGCGGTCGGCTTCATCGGGCGGATGGTGACCCGGGTGCGGGTCCGCGACGTCACGGGCGACCCCGACCGGGAGGTCGAGGCGCGCATGACGGTGGTGGTGCGCGGCAAGCCCGCGCAGCCGACCGCCCCGAAGGTCGTCGAGGTCCGCGACCGCACGGTCGTCCTGCAGTGGGACGCGCCCGACAGCCGTGGCGCGGAGATCACCGGGTACCGGGTCGTCGCGAGCCCCGGGAACATCGTGCGCCAGTGCGCGAGCACCACGTGCACGATCGACAACCTCACCAACGACGTCGAGTACACGTTCACGGTCGCCGCCCAGAACGCGGTCGACCTCTCGGACCCGAGCAACCCGTCGGCCCCGGCGCGGCCGGACGCGGTGCCCGACGTGCCCGGCGCACCGACGCTGGCGTTCGGCGACCGGTCGATCAGCGCCGAGTGGGCGCCGACCACGTCGCCGGGGTCGCCCGTCACGAGCTACACGGTCGAGATCTCGCCGCTGCCGGAGACAGGTGTGGGCTCCCAGACGGTGTCCTCGCCGCACGCGACGTTCTCGGGCCTGCGCAACGGCACCGCGTACACGGTGCGGGTCCGCGCGCACAACAAGGCGCCCGACCCGAGCTCGTGGGGTCCGTTCTCGCAGCCGATGTCGCCGGCGGCGGTCCCGGACGCGCCGGCGGTCACGGCCACGCGCAGCACCACGGGCTGGTTCGGCGACGCCCGGATCGACGTGTCCTGGACGGCTCCCGCGAGCAACGGCGACGACGTCCAGGGGTACGAGATCGCGGTCGACGGCGGCACTCCCGTGGGCCTCGGCGCCGACGTGACGACCTATGCCATCGCGCCCGCCGAGCGCGGCCACACGTACCAGATCGTGGTGCGGGCCAGGAACAAGGCCGGCTGGTCCGCCTACGGCTCGACCACCGGCGAGAGCTGGAGCGCACCGTCGGCGCCGCAGGCGGTCTCGCTCGCGGTGCCCGCGGGCGACGCACCTGCGTGGGGCGCCGGCCGGGTCGAGCTGTCCTGGCAGGCGCCCGCGCAGACGGGCGGCGCGGGGATCTCGATCACGCGCTACGTCGTGACCGGTCCGTCGTTCAGCCGGGAGGTGCCCGCCAGCACCCACTCGGTCGTGATCGACGGGCTCGCCGCCGGCAGCGCCGGTCCGTACAGCGTGGTGGCCGTGAGCTCGCGGGACCTGTCGAGCGACGCCGCGACGTCGGGCACCACCACGGTCCGCACCGCCCCGGAGAAGCCCGTCGCGACGGTGGAGAGCGGTGAGCTCGACCGCGTCGTGCTCACGTTCACGGACCGCGGCGACGGCGCGTCGGCCATCACCGCCCGGGAGTACGACGTGAACGGGTCGGTCACCGCGACGCAGCCGCCCTCTCCGTACGAGTCCGACCGCCGGGTCACGGCCCGGTTCCGGGTGCGCAACGCGATCGGCTGGAGCGAGTGGTCGGACGCGTCGTCGGCGCAGCCCGGCCAGCCGTCGGCGCCCGGCGCGCCCACGATCACCGTGGCCACGGGGTCGCCGGCCGGTGCGCTCACGTTCACGTGGACCGCTCCCGACAGCGACGGCGGACGCGGGATCACCCGGTACGACTGGGAGGTCGTGTCGGCCGAGGACGGGCACGTGATCGACGACGGGCGCACGGGCGGCACGCCTGAGTCCGTCCCTCTCACCGGTCTCGACCCGGGCGACGTGCTCATCCACGTCACCGCCCGCAACTCCGTCGGCAGCGGCCCTCCGGCGGAGACCCGCGCCACCGTCACCGCCGCATGAACCGCCCGACCATCGACCCCGCACCGAGGAGACCTTTCGCCATGACCCCCGAGCAGAGCACGTGGTTCGCGGAGACGTTCGACGCGCTCGTCTCGAACGTCGGGCAGGCGCTGCTCGGCAAGGAGCACACCGTTCGGCTCGCCCTGACCGCGATGGTCGCCGAGGGGCACCTGCTCCTCGAGGACGCCCCGGGGACGGGCAAGACCTCGCTGGCCAAGGCCCTCGCCGCCACGGTGCAGGGCACCCAGCACCGCATCCAGTTCACGCCGGACCTGCTCCCGTCCGACGTCACGGGCGTGACGATCTACGACCAGGGCACCCACCGGTTCGACTTCCACCCGGGCCCGATCTTCGCGTCGGTGGTGCTCGCCGACGAGATCAACCGGGCGTCGCCGAAGACGCAGGCCGCGCTGCTCGAGGTGATGGAGGAGGGCAACGTCACGGTCGACGGCGTCACGCACCCGGTGGGGCGCCCGTTCATGGTGATCGCGACCCAGAACCCGATCGAGCAGGCCGGCACGTACCGGCTGCCCGAGGCGCAGCTCGACCGCTTCCTCATCAAGACGTCGCTCGGCTACCCCGACCGCGCCTCGGCCGTGGAGATCCTCGGTGGGTCGAAGGACCGCACCACGAACCTGCAGCCGCGCATCACCACGCAGGCGGTCGGCACGATGGCCGACATCGCGCTCACGGTGCACGTCGACGCGACGGTGCTCGACTACGTCGCGCGCCTGCTGGAGGCCACGCGCGACGACCCGCAGACCGCGCTCGGCGCGAGCGTCCGTGGCGGTCTCGCGCTCGTGCGCTGCGCGAAGGTGTGGGCCGCGTCGCAGGGCCGCGACTACGTGATCCCGGACGACGTGAAGGACCTGGCGCAGCCCGTGCTCGCGCACCGGCTCATCCTCGACACGGAGGCCGAGTTCGCGGGCGTCAAGGCCGTCGACGTGCTCGAGCGGATCCTCGAGCACACCGCGCCGCCGGTGCTGCGGGCGGCGGTCTGAGCGTGAGCCTGCGCATCTCCCCGCTCGGCTGGGGCGTGGCGGCCGTCGCGGTCGTCGCGCTCGTGCTGGGTCGACGGCTCGGCTGGCTGGAGCTCGCCGCGCTGGGGTCCGCCCTGGTCGCGGTCGTCGTCGTCGCGCTCCTGCTGACGGCCGGCCGCAGCCGCTACGAGGTGCGCCTCGACATGGCGGACCGCCGGGTGCGGATCGGGGAGCGGGCCGTCGGACGGGTCGAGGTGCGCAACGTGGGGCGCCGCCGGGCGATGCCGTCACGGGTCGAGCTGCCCGTCGGCTCGGCCGTCGCGGACCTCGGCGTCCCGGCCCTCGCGCCGGGCGCCAGGCACGACGAGCTGTTCGCGATCCCGACGTCCCGGCGTGCCGTGGTCGTCGTGGGCCCGGTGCGCTCGGTGCGCGGCGACCCGTTCGGGCTGGCCAGGCGCAGCGTGCTGTGGACCCAGCCGGTCGACCTGTACGTGCACCCGCTGCTCGTCTCGCTCGCCGGCGCGAGCGCGGGCCTGCTGCGCGACCTCGAGGGCCAGTCGACGCGGGACCTGTCGGACTCCGACCTCTCGTTCCACGCGCTGCGCGACTACGTGGCGGGCGACGACCGCCGGTACATCCACTGGCGGACGACCGCCCGCCGCGGCAGCCTCATGGTCAAGCAGTTCGAGGACACCCGCCGGACGCAGACGGCTCTCGTCCTCGCGACCGACGCGCGGGACTACGCCGACGACGACGAGTTCGAGCTCGCGGTGTCCGTGCTCGCGTCGGTCGCCGTGCAGACGATCCGCGAGGAGCGCGACCTCGCGGTGCTCGCCGGCCCCGGCTCGCTGCGGGTGCAGACCCCCGCGCTGCTGCTCGACGACTGCTCGGGCCTCGCGGTCGCGCCCACGGGTGCGGGTGCCGTGCTGCTCGGGCGCCGGGTCGCCCGGGAGGCGCCGGACGCGTCGGTCGCGATGCTCGTCACCGGTTCGGTCCCCTCGGAGGCCGACCTGCGGCTGGGCGCGCGGCACGTCGCGACGGGCACGCGCACCGTCGTGGTGCGGTGCGAGCGCGGCGCCGAGGTGGCGGTGCGGACCCAGGGGTCGCTGAGCCTCGCGACGATCGGCACGCTCGACGACCTGCCGCGGCTGCTGCGCCGGGTGACGGCATGACGACCGCCCGCCCGCGCACGCCCGTCCAGTCCCTCGTCGACGTGCTGTGCCTCGTCGGCTGCCTGGCCCTGGTGCTGACGCCGCTCCTGGCCGTGTACGGCGGCTCGGCCGCGCTGCCGGCGGTCGCCGGCGGGCTCGTGCTCGGGACGGCCGTCGCGGTGGGCTCGGCGGTGTGGCGGTGGTCGGCGGTCACGACCGTCGCGGCCGTCATCGCGGCGTACGCCGTCGCGGGCGGCCCGCTGGCCGCACCGTCGACGATGGACGGGCTGCTGCCGACGCGCGAGACGGTGACCGCGCTGGTGAACGGCCCGGTGGCGTCGTGGAAGCAGCTGCTGACGCTGCAGCCCGCGGTCGGCACGACGGGGTCGCTGCTCGTCGCCGCCTTCCTGCTCGCGCTCGTCGGGTCGGTGACCGCCGTCGCCGTGACGCTGCGCGTGCAGCGGCCCGCCGCGGCGACCGCAGCCGCCCTCGTGCCGTGCGTCGCGCTCGTCGCCGTGATCGTCCTCGGCACGCGGAACCCCACGGTGCCGCCGGTGCTGACGGGCACGGTGCTCGCCGTCGTCCTGCTGCCGTGGGCGGCTGCCCGGTCCGGGGCGTTCCGGGTCCGCCGGGTCGTCGCCTCGGGGCTGCTCCTGGCGGTGGCGGCGGGCGCGGGAGTGGTGGGGGCGCCCGCGGTGGTCGGCCAGACGCCGAGGCTCGTGGTGCGCGACGAGATCGTGCCGCCGTTCGACCCGCAGGACTACCCGAGCCCGCTGGCCGCGTTCCGCGAGTTCGTCAAGCAGGACGAGGACACGACGCTGTTCACGGTCGACGGTCTGCCCGCCGGTGCGCGGGTGCGGCTCGCGACGCTCGACCGCTACGACGGCGTGGTGTGGAACGTCGCCGGCGACGGCAGCGCGGAGGCGTCGGGGGAGTTCCGCCGGGTCGGCGACGACCTCGACCCGTCGGTGCGTGGCGAGGACGCGCACGTCGAGTTCACGGTGCAGGGCCTGGACGGTGTGTGGCTGCCGACCGTCGGCCAGGCGCGCGCGATCCGGGTCGACGACCCCGCCGCGGCCACCGGGCTGCGCTACAACGACGCCACCGGGGGAGCGGTCCTCACCGGCGGTGTGCACGAGGGCCTGCGCTACAGCGCCGACGTGGTGGTCCCGCACGAGCCGGACGACGAGGAGATCGGCCGGGCGCCCGCGGACTCCGTGGTCCAGCCGCCCGTGGTCGGTGAGCCCGACGCGGTGGCCGTCACCGCGGCCGACATCGCCCGGGACGCCGGCAGCCCTGTCGAGATCGCGCGGGCGCTCACCGACTGGCTGTCGCAGGAGGGCTACTTCAGCCACGGGAACACCGACGCTGGCGACGCCCCGTCGATGTCCGGGCACGGCGCCGACCGGATCACCGCACTGCTGGCCGGCGACCTGATGGTCGGCGACGGCGAGCAGTACGCCGCGGCGCTGGCGCTGCTGGCCCGCGAGATGGGCCTGCCCGCGCGCGTCGTGCTCGGGTTCGTGCCGCAGGACACGGGCGGCGAGGGGCCGGTCGAGGTCCGGGGCAAGGACGTCCAGGCGTGGGTCGAGATCGCGTTCGCGGGTGAGGGCTGGGTCGCGTTCGACCCGACGCCGCCCCCCACGCAGACGCCGCAGCAGGACACCGAGCAGAAGCCGACCGAGCCGGACCCCCAGGTCGTGCAGCCGCCGCCGGCGCCCCCGGCCGCGGTGAACCCGCCCGACGAGGACACCGAGCAGCCGAACAACGACACCGACGACGACAAGGACGGCGCACGTCCGCTGTGGCAGCAGGTCGCCGAGGTCGCCGGGATGGTGTCCGTCCCTCTGCTGGTGATCGCCGCGCCGTTCCTCGTCGTCGCCGCACTCAAGGCCCGGCGCCGGCGTCGTCGTCGCCGGAACCCGGACTCCGTCGTCCGGGTCGCCGGCGGCTGGGACGAGGTGCTCGACGCCGCCCGCGACCTGCGCCGGCCGACCCCGCCGACCGCGACCCGCCTGGAGTCGGCGCGCGTGCTCGCCTCGTCGTTCGAGGACGCACCCGCGGAGCACGCCTCGACGGTCCGGACCACGGTCCGCGACCTGGCGCACTCGGCCGACCGGGCCGTGTTCGGCGCCGGGGTGCCCGACGACCGCGCTGCGGCGGCGTACTGGACGCAGGTCGAGGCGGCCGTCGCGGCGATGCGCCACGGTGTCGGCTGGCGTCGCCGGTGGCGGTCACGCATCTCGACGGCGTCCCTGCGGCACCGCCGTCGCCTCGGCCGTGACGGCCGACGGAGGCGGGGAGCCGCCGGCGGTGCCGGCACCGACCGGCCCGGGTCGCGTCCCGGGCGAGGGAGCACGCCGTGAGCCAGAGCATCCCCCCGACCACGCCGTCCGACGGAGCCCTCGTGCAGCACCACCCGCCCGCCTTCTCGGCCGACGAGGCCGCGCTCGCCTCGCTCGGTCGTCGCGCCGTCGCGTACGTCGCCGACCAGGTCGTCCTGCTCGTGCTCGGCGGCTGGCTGCTGCTGCGCGCGTGGCTGAGCTGGGTCCTGTCCCGTGTTGCGGACGCGGGCGAGGTCGGGACGTCGGTCGTGGGGCCGTCCGGCAGGGCCGTGCTCGTGGCGACCCTGCTCGTCTCGGCGGTGCTCGTCGTGCAGTGGGTGACTCTCGGCCTGCGCGGCTGGACGTTCGGGCGGCTCGCGACCGGTCTGCGCACGCTCGACGTCGACAGCCGGCAGCCGATCGGGCTCGCGCGCGCCCTGGTCCGCGGGCTCGTGCTCGTCGCAGGGTGGCTCGCCTGCGGCATCGGGCTCCTGCTCGTGCTGCTCTCCCCGCTGCTCGACCGCACCGGCCGGCGTCGCGGGTGGCTCGACCTCGCGGCGCAGGACGAGGTGCTCGACGTGCGCGGCGGTGCCGTCGCCGAGCGGGCGGCCGCCCTCGCGGTGCCGACGAGCACGCCGTGGCCCCCGGACGGCAACGAGCACGTGGAGCCGCGGACGGTCACCGCGCAGGTGCCGGTGTGGGCGGGGCCGGGCCTGGGGCAGGGCGCTGGTCAGGGCCTGGGTCAGGGCTCTGGTCAGGGTGCCGGCGGGACGGCGCAGCTCGACGCGTGGCTCGACGAGGGCGCCCAGCCCTCGCTCGTGCTGGCACCGCTCGCGCCGCGGCGCAGCGGCCCGGACCTCGACACGCGCGCCGTGCCCGTGGTCCGCCCGGCCGAGGACCCGACCGGCCCGACCGGCCCGTCACCGGCCGAGCCGCCCCGCCACGAAGGGCTGGACCCCGAGGTCGAGGTGACGCGCCGTGCGGCTCCCCGCGGGGACGTGGTCGCGGACCCGTACGCCGGGGGCGCGCTGCGCCCGGCGAGCGCGGAGATCGAGCTCAGCGACGGCCGGCTGCTCACCATCGAGCGGACCGCCCTCGTCGGGCGCAACCCGGCGGCCGACGTCGACGTGCAGCTCGTCCGCGTGGTCGACCCGGCGCGGTCCGTCTCGAAGACGCACCTGCAGATCGGCGTGGAGCCCGGCGGGGTGTGGATCGCCGACCGGGGGTCGACGAACGGCACGGTCGTGACGCTCCCGGACGGCGGTCAGGTCGTGTGCGGGGTGGACCAGCAGGTGCGTCTGCGGGTCGGTTCGACCGTGACGTTCGGCGACTGCTCGCTGCGCCTGGTCCGGGCCCCCGGGCTGCCTACCGTGTCCTAGGCTCGGCGGCATGACGGGCAGGCGCCCCGCTGCGAGGATGCAGCAGATCGAGGTCGACGACCCCGATCTGGAGGGTGACGCCCGGACCGGCTCGCACGACAACGGCCGACCCCCTCACGGCGCACGCGCCCACGGCCCGAGCCCCGCCGACGGCCCCGACGACACCGGCCCTGGCGGCCCCGCCGACGACGCGGACCAGCCGGCCGCGCGGCCCCGGAGCGCCGGGCGGCTGCGCCGGTGGTGGTGGGTCGCGGCCGTCGGGGTGGCGGCCGTCGTCGCCACGTCGCTGGTCAGCTCGGCACGTGACCGCGCCTACGTGGAGCGGATCGGTGCGGTGCCCGGTCTGGTCCGGCCCCTCGACGGGGCCCCGACGGAGGCATGGCGGGCGGCCGGCGTGCCCGCGGTGGGCGGCGTCGTCGCGTCCGGCGACACTCTGGTGCTGGTCAGCGAGACGCCCGAGGGCTGGCTGGCCACGTCCCACGACGCCGCGACGGGCGAGGTGCGGTGGACCGCGGTCCTCGGGCCCCCGCAGCGGGCCGGGTTCGAGAGCAGCGCCGCGTGGTGCCCGTCGGACGGCGGGGACGTGGGACCGACGATCGTCTGCCTCGTGACGCGGCCCGGCGTCCTGTACTCCCGGGCGGCGGTCGGCGAGGTGCCGATGCGGACGAGCGTCGTGACGCTGTCGGCGTCGGACGGCAGCAGGCTGGGCGGGTGGGACGGACCCGCGGGCATGGTCGACGCGGCACGCCTGGGCGACGACCTCGTGGTCGGCTGGGTCGACGAGGGCCGCGTGGTGGTGGAGCGTCGTCGGGCGACGTCGGGCACCGCCGTGTGGTCGTACGAGGGCACCACCGTCCTGGCGGCCTCCTCGAACATCGTGCCGACCGTCCGGATGGACGGGGGCGTGGTGGTCGTGGACGACTCCGCGACCACGGTGCTCGACGGCGCCGACGGTGACGTGCTGCTGACCGGGCCGCGGTTCCGTGCGCTCCAGGTGGCCTCCGTCGGCGACCACTTCGCGACGTGGGCGTCGGTCGGCGGCGGCCGCATGTACGACAACGACGGCATGGTCCTGTACAACGTGCGCGGCCTGCCCGTGCGGCCGGCGGTGGACGACGGCAGCACCGACGACGTCGTCGTCGTGGACGACGGCAAGTCCCTGTCGGCGGTCGACGCCGGGACGGGCGCACCCCGGTGGACCTCGGACCAGGCCCTCGACGTGCGGACCGTCGTGTCCCACCGCCTCGTCGTCTCGGGTCTGACCCACTACGGCGTGGTGGACGCCGCCGACGGGCAGGAGCTGTGGTCGTACGACGTGGGGCAGCAGGTGCAGTGGCTGCCGATCTCCGACGGCAGCCTCGTGCTGGGCCCGGCGGTCGACGACCTGGGCGCCCCCGTGCTGGTCGGGCTCGGGCTGCAGGACGGGACGCGGTTCTGGGCGGTGCCGCTGCCGTCGCACGTGCAGCGCGTCGCCGGCGTCGGCGGCCGGCTCGTGGTCCTCACGCCGAACGAGACGATCGTCCTGCGCTGAGGCCCGGCCCGCTGCGCCGTCGGGTGCGCGGTCTACCGTGGGGCCATGAGGCCCCCGAGCCTCGGAGCGATGCAGTCCGTCGTGGTCGACGAGGTCGAGCCCGACGGCCCGGCGGGCGTGCGCCCGGCGCCGCCGCGCTGGCAGGACGAGGGCCGACGGCTCGGCGGATGGGCGCTGCGCCGACCTTTCGTCGCGGCCGGGATGCTGGCCGCGGTGGTCGGCCTGGTCGCCGCCTTCGGCCTCGTGACGCCGACGCTCGTCACCGCCCAGGAGCGCCGCCAGGTGCTGGCTGCGACGTCCTTCGCGGGGGCGGTGCACGTCCTCGACGCGGGTCCCGCGGTCCGCTGGTCGGTGCCGTTCGACGACACGGTGGACCCGCTGCTCGTCGGCGACACGATCGTGGTGGTGGACGGTCCGGACCTGCAGCACCGCGAGCTCGTCGGGCGTGACGTGGTCACCGGTGCGCAGCGGTGGTCCGTCCCGCTCGCGGCCGACCCGTCGCCGACGCAGGTGCGGTGCCAGGAGATCGACGGCCGCCTGGTCTGCGTCGTCGGCGAGGGGCCCCCGCCGGACCAGCGCGCCCTGGCGCCGGGGGAGCGTCCGCCGGACCCGGCCCCTGCGGTGCTCCTCGTGGTCGACGCGCGCACGGGCGGCGTGCTGGCGTCCCGGCACCTCACCGGCCGCGTCGTCGCGGCGACGACGATCGGCAGCGACGTCGTGGTCGCGACGTACTGGTGGGGTGCGTTCGCGGTGCGCCGGGTCGACCCCCTGACCGGCGACGTGCGCTGGGAGCGGCGGGACGGCGCCGCGGTGACGGTGCCGGCCGTCGGCGACGTGACGCTGCGGGCCGGTGGCGGTCTCGTCGTCGCGACCGTCAGCGGCGCCACGCTCGTGCTCCGGGGCGCGACCGGCGAGCGGGTGCGCCCCGCGCAGCGCACGGCCGGCACCGACGAGACGCGGATGCTCGAGGACGGGACGCTGGTGCGGACCAGGTACCGGCTGGAGGCGGTCGGCGTGGACGTCATGTCGGACCTGTCGACCGGCGAGGGCGAGCCGTGGCTGACCGCCCGGGGCGTCCCGGTGGAGCCCGAGGTCAGGGACGGCAGGTCCGGTCTCGTCTACACGTCCGGCGCCCTCGCCGGCGGTCCGCTCGTCGGTCGGGTGAGCGCATACGTGCCCGGTCGCTCGAACCCGGTGTGGCGCGCGTTCGCGCCGGCCCGGGAGATCGCCGTGGACGTCGGGGACCGGGTGGTGCTGCGGGTCGCGGGTGCGCTCGTCGGGGTCGACTCCCGCACCGGGGACCAGGTGTGGCGCCGGGCGTTCGGGCTGGGTCTCGGCGACGCGTTCACCGACGGCGAGCACCTGATCCTCGAGCGGACCACGCCGGAGGAGGGGGCGACGCTGATGGCGCTCGACCTCGAGACGGGCCGGGTCGACTGGACGTCCCCGCTGCCGGAGGGGACCGACGGTGCGGTGCGCCTCGGCGGGCACCTGTACGCCGTGGGCGACCACGTGCTCGTCGCGCTGCGCTGACCGCCCCGGACGGCGAGGCACGTCTTGCGCGGCGGACCGGCTTGCGGACCTGCGCGTCCGCGGGGGTATGGTGACGACGTGCTCCGCATCACCCTCCTTCTTCGGTGCCGCGACGAGGCCCTCTAGGCCGCATCCTCGTCGCGGTGTTCCGTGCGCCGGCTGAGCCTGCCGATCCCGCAACGAAGGACGAGAACCCGATGAGCTACCTCGAGACGAGCCCCCAGCGGCCGTCGACGATGCCGGTCCACAAGTACCGCCCGTTCCACGAGCAGATCCGTGTCGACCTCCCGGACCGCCGGTGGCCCGACGCGCGGATGACGAAGGCCCCGCGCTGGTGCGCCGTCGACCTGCGGGACGGCAACCAGGCCCTGATCGAGCCGATGAACCCGGCCCGCAAGCTCGAGATGTTCGAGCTGCTGGTGCAGATGGGGTTCAAGGAGATCGAGGTCGGCTTCCCGTCGGCGTCCCAGACGGACTTCGACTTCGTGCGGATGCTGATCGAGGAGAACCGCATCCCGGACGACGTCGTCATCCAGGTGCTGACACAGGCCCGCGAGCACCTGATCGAGCGCACGTACGAGGCCATCGCCGGCGCCAAGCAGGCCATCGTGCACCTGTACAACTCGACGTCCACGCTGCAGCGCGAGGTCGTGTTCCGGTCCGACGAGGACGGGATCGTCGACATCGCCGTCTCGGGGGCGCGGTTCTGCAAGAAGTACGAGGAGCTCGTGCCGGACACCGAGGTGTTCTACGAGTACAGCCCGGAGTCGTACACGGGCACGGAGCTGGAGTTCGCGCTGCGGATCTGCAACGCGGTGCTCGACGAGCTGGGCCCGACGTCCGACAAGAAGGTGATCATCAACCTGCCGGCGACGGTCGAGATGGCGACGCCGAACGTGTACGCGGACTCGATCGAGTGGATGAGCCGCAACCTGCGCCACCGCGAGAACGTGGTCCTGTCGCTCCACCCGCACAACGACCGGGGCACCGCGGTGGCGGCCGCGGAGCTCGGCTACCTGGCCGGCGCCGACCGCATCGAGGGCTGCCTGTTCGGCAACGGCGAGCGGACCGGCAACGTGTGCCTGGTGACGCTCGGGATGAACCTGTTCAGCCAGGGCATCGACCCGGAGCTCGACTTCTCGGACATCGACCACGTCCGTCGCACCGTGGAGCGCTGCAACCAGCTGCCCGTGCACGAGCGGCACCCCTACGGCGGGGACCTGGTCTTCACGGCGTTCTCGGGCTCGCACCAGGACGCCATCAAGAAGGGCCTGACCGCCATGGAGGCGAGTGCGGCCCGGGTGCACAAGACCGTCGACGACCTGGTGTGGGCCGTGCCGTACCTGCCGATCGACCCGAAGGACGTCGGCCGCTCGTACGAGGCGATCATCCGCGTGAACTCGCAGTCCGGGAAGGGCGGCATCAGCTACCTGATGAAGTCCGAGAAGGACCTGGACCTGCCGCGCCGGCTGCAGATCGAGTTCTCCCAGGTGGTGCAGCGGCACACCGACGAGCACGGCTCCGAGGTCACCGCGGACGACCTGTGGCGGATCTTCAACGACGAGTACCTGCCGGTCGAGCCGGGCGGCCCGCTGGACCCGTGGGGGCGGTTCAAGCTGCGCGCCACCCGGGCGACGAGCGTCGAGGAGGGGCCGGACACGCTCGGCGTGGACCTGCTCGACCGGGGCGTGCCGCGCACCCTCGAGGGGTCGGGCAACGGCCCGGTGGCCGCGTTCGTCGACGCGCTCAAGCAGGTCGGCGTCGACATCGCGGTCCTCGACTACGCCGAGCACGCGCTCTCGTCGGGCGGCGACGCCACGGCCGCCGCGTACGTGGAGTGCGCGATCGGCGACCAGATCCTGTGGGGGGTCGGCATCGACCCGTCCATCACGACGGCCTCGCTGAAGGCCATCATCTCGGCCGTCAACCGGCACGAGCGCTGAGCTGGTCCGTCCCAGATCCACCGTCCGCGGCCGACCCCGCGGGGACGGTGACCCGGGGAGGGGTGGGCTCGGCGACCCCGTCGCCCACCCTCCCCGGGTGTCAGCAGTGCTCGGACACGTGCTCCGGTGAACCCGGCGCCGTGAGGTCCCGGTCGCGCAGTGCCGTCATGACCGGCCGGTCCGGGTCCGCGCAGATCTCGGCGATCGAGCCGGTGTACTCGACGTCGACCACCTGGTCGCCGTACAGCTCCGTGTAGCGGGCGCACTCGCCGTACTCGTGGCACTCCTCGGCGACGGCGAAGTCGAACCCGACGTCGGCCACCTCGTCGGCCGTCAGCCCGGGCGTGTTCTTCTGGCCGACGGCGAGCCCGTGGGCGTGCGCGTGGTCGGCGGCTGCCGCCGCGACCGCGAGCGTGTCGGCACGCCGCAGGTCGCCGCCCGAGCGGGTCCACGAGTCGAGGTTGTCCAGCTCGACGGCGTCGAAGCCGGCCTGCGCGCAGGTCGTCACGAGCGCCCGGACGCGGTCGGTGACGGCCGTACGCTGCGTCGTGTCGAGCAGGTGCTCGTCGGGCCAGGCGGGGTCGACGCCGAGCAGCAGGCCCGGGTCGACGTGCTCGTCGGGCTGCGTCTGGAACGCGTTGACGTAGCAGATCGAGTAGACGCCGGGCTCGGGCCGTGCGGTCGAGTCGCGGACGACGACCGTGACGTCGGCCGCCGGCGCGTACGCCCCGCCCAGCTGGTAGTCGGCGGCCCCGACCGGCAGCGGGCGGACGTCGCCCCCGTCGGCGCACGCCGCGAGCGCGAGCAGGGTCGTGCCCAGCACCAGGACCCGTCGCCACCGCACGTCCGATGGTCGCACCCGGGGCGCGTGTCCCGGGACGGCGGTGTGGGTGCCGCGGGGGAGAATGGCCGCGTGAGCCTCTACCGCGACGAGGCGATCGTCCTGCGCACCCACAAGCTGGGCGAGGCCGACCGGATCGTCACCCTCCTGACCCGCACGCACGGCAAGGTCCGTGCGGTGGGCAAGGGCGTGCGCCGCACGTCGTCCCGGTTCGGGTCCAGGCTCGAGCCGTTCATGCAGGTCGACCTGCAGCTGAGCACGGGCCGCAACCTCGACATCGTGACGCAGGCGGAGACGATCGGCGCGTACGGCCGGGCGGTCTGCGAGGACTACACGCTGTACACGGCCGGCACGGTGATGCTGGAGACGGCCGAGCGGCTCGTCGAGGCCGAGCACGAACCGGCGCTGCAGCAGTACTGGCTGCTCGTCGGTGCCGTCCGGGCGCTGGCCACCCGCGAGCACGCCCCCGGGCTGGTCCTGGACTCGTACCTGCTCCGTGCGCTCGCGGTGGCGGGGTGGGCACCGAGCTTCACCGACTGCGCCCGCTGCGGCGAGCCGGGCCCGCACTCGGCGTTCGCGGTCGCGTCGGGTGGGGCGGTGTGCCGTGCGTGCCGCCCGCCCGGGTCCGCGGCGCCGGCGGCGGAGACGTTCGAGCTCCTGGCGGCGCTGCTCGCGGGCGACTGGGGCGTCGCCGACGCGAGCGCCGAGCGGCACCGCGGCGAGGGCAACGGGCTCGTCGCGGCGTTCTGCCAGTTCCACCTCGAGCGCCAGCTGCGCTCGTTGCCGATGGTCGAGCGGGTCTGACCGCCCGACCACCGGCAGCGGTTCAGCGCAGCGCGTCGGTGGTCGTCAGGTACCCGGCCGGCGCGGGGTCGACGGCGCCCGTCTCGATGAAGCGGCGCAGGTTGCCCAGGACGTACGAGCTCCAGGCGTCGTCGCAGACGTCGTAGCACTCGTGCTCGGGAACCAGGCCGACGTGCGTGAACACGACCTGCGTGCGCCCGTCCTGCTCGGTGAGGTCGAACGTGACGGTCGTCCCGGTCCACTCGTGCCGGTCCTCGACGAACGTGAGGTCGCTGTCGAGCGTGAGCCACGCGACCCGGCGGCCCGGGACCAGCTCGGTGATCCGGAACCTCGTGTAGTGGACGCCCTCGACGAGGTAGGTGAACTCCTCGCCGAGGCGGTCGGTGCGGCCCTCGATCTGCGGCTGGGTCGGGGCGGGCGGTCCGGACCACCAGGCGCGGACGTCGTTGACGGCGGCGAACGCCTCCTCGCGCGTCTGCTCGACGGTGAAGGTCAGGGTGAGGCTCGTGCTCATGCCGGCTTCCTCTCATGTGCAACCAATGTGTTGCATGTCACGCTAGCCAGCGGTTCGACAAATTGCAACCAGCAAGTTGCAGATGGCCCGGCACGGCACAATACGTCTGTGCCGCACGCCGTCGTCCCCCCGCCCCCGCACCCCTCCGGCGCCCGACCGCCGGCGATCCCGCTGGAGTTCGTGCCGAAGCACGTCGCGATCGTCATGGACGGCAACGGCCGATGGGCCAACGCCCGCGGGCTGCCCCGTGTCGAAGGGCACCGGGCGGGGGAGGCGTCGCTGCTCGACGTCGTCGCGGGCGCCATCGAGATCGGGGTGCAGCACGTGTCGGCGTACGCGTTCTCGACGGAGAACTGGTCCCGGTCGCCAGACGAGGTGCGCTTCCTCATGGGCTTCAACCGGGACGTCCTGCGTCGCCGCCGGGACGTCATGGACTCGTGGGGCGTCCGGGTGCGTTGGGCCGGTCGCCGGCCGCGGCTGTGGCGCTCCGTGATCTCCGAGCTGGAGGAGGCCGAGCGGCTCACCGCCGGCAACAGCACGTGCACGCTGACGATGTGCGTGAACTACGGCGGGCGGGCGGAGATCGCCGACGCGGCGCAGGCCATCGCCCGGGACGTGGCGGCCGGCAGGGTCAAGCCCGACAAGGTCAACGAGAAGCTGTTCGCCCGCTACCTCGACGAGCCGGACCTGCCGGACGTCGACCTGTTCCTGCGCTCGTCGGGCGAGCAGCGGACGTCGAACTTCATGATCTGGCAGGCCGCGTACGCCGAGATGGTGTTCCTCGACGAGCCGTGGCCCGACGTGGACCGCCGGTCGCTGTGGCGCGCGTGCGAGATCTACGCGAGCCGCGACCGGCGCTACGGCGGCGCGGTCGACCGGCCGGGAGCCGCCCCGGCGTGACCGGGCTCACACGACGAGGGACTGGCCGCCGTCGACGAACACCTCGGTGCCCGTCACGTGGCTCGCGGCGTCGGACACCAGGAAGGCGACTGCGTCGGCGACCTGCGCCGCCGTCCCGGGGCGGGCTCCGGTGAGCGGGATCTGGCCGTCGGGGAAGTCGGCCCGCACGCCGAGGCCGTCGGTGTGCCGCTGCTCGGTGTTGTCGCTGATCTCGGTGTCGATCGCACCGGGGCAGACGACGTTGACGCGCACGCCCCGGGGTGCGAGCTCGACCGCGACCATCCGCGCGAACGCCACCTGGCCGGCCTTGCTCGTCGCGTAGGCCGACGCGCCCGAGGTGCTGAACGTGCGCGTGCCGTTGATCGACGACACGACGACGACCGACCCGCCCTGACGCACCAGCAGCGGCACCGCGTAGCGGACCGTGAGGAACGTGCCGGTGAGGTTCGTCGCGATCGTGGTGCCCCACTCGTCGGGCTCGATCTCGTCGACGGGGGCCCACACGCCGTTGATCCCGGCGTTGGCGACGACGACGTCGAGCTGCCCGAGCTCGTCGTCGAGGCGGGCGATCACGTCCCTCACCGCAGCCGCGTCCGCCACGTCCGCCGCGAGCGGCAGCGCCGTCCCGCCGGCGGACCGGATCTCGTCGGCGACCTCGTCGGCACCGTCCTGGTCGTGCCCGAGTGCGACCACGGTGGCGCCGTCGCGCGCCAGGCGGACCGCCGTGGCCCGCCCGATGCCCGACCCCGCGCCCGTGACCAGCGCGACCTTGCCTGCGAGCGTCATCGCGTCGACCTCTCTCGTCGTGGATGCGCACGACGCTAACCGCGCGCCCGTGGGCACGCCCGACGAGCCGGCGGTGTCGGACCCCGCCGCTACGGTCGGCGGCATGACGCTCACGGTGGAGATGATCACGTTCGACACGCTCGACGCCCGCGCGCTCGCGGCCTGGTGGGCGGCCCGGACGGGCGGCACGGTGCACGACGAGGCCGACGGCTGGTTCGTCGTGGTGGTACCCGCCGAGACCGGGCCCCGGCTCGGGTTCCAGAAGGTGCCGGACCCGACCCCGGGCAAGAACCGCGTGCACCTGGACCTGCACCCGGCGGACCCGGAGGCGGCGGTCGACGAGCTGGTCGCGGCCGGAGCGACGTTCGTCGCGCGCCACCAGGAGGGCTCGTTCAGCTGGGCCGTGCTGGCCGACCCCGACGGGAACCAGTTCTGCGTCTCGCAGCCCGCCGAGGTCACCGTCTGAGGGCCGGTCGAGCTGAGGGCCGACCGAGCTGAGGGCCGTTCGAGCGGAAGGTCAGTCGAGCGCGTCGGCGGGCTCGTCGTCGTTGACGTCGGCCGCGCGCCGCAGCAGGCGCCGCCGCACGAACCACCACGTCGCGGCGAGCAGCACGGCCACCACGGCCAGCAGCGCCCACGGTGAGGCCGCGAACAGGGCGAGGGCGCCCCACACGGCGCCGAACCCGACGGTCGCCCACACCACCGCCCAGACGATCGCGCCGGGCACCGACGCGAGAGCGAACCGCAGGTACGGCATCCTGACCAGGCCGGCGGCGGCGAAGATCGCCGTCTGCAGCCCGATCGTCAGGTAGGCGAGCGTCACGGCGATCGGACCCCAGCGCCGCACGAGGTCCAGCCCGCGCTGGGCCGCGCGCGTGCTCGTCCACGCCTCCAGCCGCTCGATCGTGGCGCGCCACCAGCCGGGGCCGCGGTCGTTCTCGTGGACCTGCTGGGCGCCACGGACCACGCCGCGGGCCGCCCAGTAGGTGCCGTGGGAGCGGGCGATGACGATCGCGAACAGGACGACGACGGCGATGCCCACCGGCACACCGCCGAGCCCGTACGCCTCCCGGACCTGCGTCACGTGCCGATCCTCTCCTGCCCGGCCGCTGCGGGCCGAATCGGGACGAGCTCAGCGTCCCGTCGTGGCCGTGCCGTGCTCGTCGACGCAGAGCTCGTCCACGTCGTCGTCCGCGAGCAGCACGTCGTCGACCATGTCCGGGTGCGGGTCGCGGACGGGCTGCGGGCGCCGCAGCACCGGGCGCAGGGCCGCGGCCACGGCGTACACGAGGATCGCGAGCACGACGATCGTGGCGCCCGGCGGGATGTCCTGCCAGTACGTGAGCACGAGGCCGACGACGCTGACGGCGACCCCGGTGACGCTCGCGACCGCCATCGTGCGGCCGAACGACCGGGCGTACAGCTGCGCGATCGCGACGGGCACGATCATCAGCGCGCTCACCAGGAGCAGCCCGACGACGCGCATCGCGATCGTCACGGTGAGCGCGGCGATCGTCGCGACGAGCATCGACAGCACCCGCACGGGCAGCCCGCTGGCGCGGGCGAACTCCTCGTCGTGGCTCACCGCGAACAGCGCGGTCCGCAGCCCGAGGCCGACGCCGAGCACGACCGCGGCGAGCGCGGCGGTCCACCACAGGTCGGAGGTCGACACCGTGGAGATGGAGCCGAACAGGTAGCTGATGAGGTTGGCGTTGGTGCCTCCCGCGACCTTGATGAGCAGCACGCCGCCGGCGATGCCGCCGTAGAACATGAGGGCCAGCGCGAGGTCGCCGCTGGTGCGGCCGCGTTCGCGGACGAGCTCGATCACGACGGACCCGACGACCGCCGCGACGACCGCGCCGGGGACCGCGAGCGCGTCCTGCGGCACGAGGTTCGCCCAGCTCCCGACGAGCCAGCCGAGCGCGACACCGGTGAGCGCGACGTGCCCGATGCCGTCGCCCATGAGCGCCATGCGGCGCTGGACGAGGAACGTGCCGACCACGGGAGCGGCGGCGCCCACGAGCACCGCGGCGAGCAGGGCGCGCTGCATGAGCGGCGACGTGAGCATCTCGACGACCTGGTCCCACGTCATGGTCCGACCTCCACGGAGAGCGACGGTCCCGTCGGCGGCGGCTCGGGGTCCGGGTGGGCGTGCGTGTGGTCGTGCAGCTCGTCGGCGTGGTCGCCGCGGGGTCGCGGGGGAGCGCCGTCGTGCACCACGCGCCCGTGCCGCAGGACGACGGCCCGGTCGATGAGCGGGGCGAACGGGCCGAGCTCGTGCAGGATCACGACGATCGTGGTCCCGGCGTCGCGCAGCCGGGCGACCGTGTCCACGAAGGTCGCCTGCGTGGGGATGTCGATGCCCGACGTCGGCTCGTCGAGGACGAGGAGGTCGGGGCGGCGCACGAGCGCGCGTGCGATGAGGACGCGCTGCTGCTGGCCGCCGGACATGTCCTGCACGCGCTGGTGGACGCGGTCGGCGAGGTCCACCTCGGCGAGCGCGTCGGTCGCACGGCGGCGGGCCCCGTGCGGCAGTCGCAGGGAGCGACCGTGCAGCAGGCCCGACGTGACGACCTCGAGGGCCGTCGACGGCACGCCCGCGGCGGCGGGGAGGCGCTGCGGGACGTACCCGATGCGGGACCACGGCGCGGCCGGCCCGAGCGGGGCGCCGAACAGCCGGACCGAGCCGCTGCTGGTGGCCACGACGCCGAGCAGCGCGCGGACGAGCGTGGACTTGCCCGAGCCGTTCGCGCCGAGCAGGGCCAGCACCTCGCCGGCGGACACGGTGAGACCGACGCCCGTGAGGATGTGCTGGCCGCCGAGCGTGACTCCGACGCCGTCGGCCTCGATGACGGGTCCTTCGACCACGGGCGTGCTCACGAGCAGGACAATGCCATGCGGAGGGCGGCGAGGTTGTCGTCGGCGATCGAGAAGTAGTCCGCGTCGTCGTCCGTGACGCCCTCGATCGGGTCGAGCACCGCCGCCCGGATGCCGAGGTCCTCGGCGAGCGTGCGGGCGACCTTGGGGCTGACGAGCGACTCGAAGAAGATCGTGGTGACGCCCTCGTCGCGGGCGATCTTCTCGACGGCGGCGAGGCGCGCGGGGGACGGCTCCGCGTCGGGGTCCAGGCCGGAGATGCCGACCTGCTCCAGGTCGTAGCGGTCGGCGAGGTAGCCGAACGCCTCGTGCGACGTGATGAACGTCCGTGTCTCGCACGTCGCGAGACCGTCCTGGTAGCGCTGGTCGAGGTCGTCGAAGCGGGCGTTCAGCGCGGCGGCGTTCGCTGTGTACTCGTCGGCGCCCTCGGGGTCGATCGCGGCGAGCTCGTCGGCGACGGCGTCGACGACGGCCGGCATGCGGCTCGGGTCCAGCCAGAAGTGCGGGTCGAGGGCGCCGTGGTCGTGGTCCTCGTCGCCCTCGTCGAGCCCGTGCTCCTCCTCGTGCTCCTCCGCGGGTGTCAGCAGGTTCTCGATGTCGGCGGCGTCGACCACGTGCGCGGGCGACGTCTGCTCGACGGCGTCGTCGACCGCGGCCTGGAAGCCCGAGAGGTAGACGACGAGGTCGGCGCGGTCGACGCGGGAGACCTGGGCGGGGGAGAGCTCGACGTCGTGCGGCTCGGCGCCGGGCGGCGTGAGGGAGTCGACGGTGACGCGGTCGCCGCCGACCTGCTCGGCGACGAACTGCAGCGGGTAGAACGACGCGAGGACCGACACGGTGTCGTCGTCGGCGGCGGAGGAACCGCCGGCGCAGCCTGCGAGCACGAGGGCGGTGAGGGGTGCGAGGCTCACGAGCGCCCGACGGCCGGAGGAGAACATGACAATGATTCTCAACGAATCGAGAACCATTGTCAAAATGCTGACCAGCGGCGTGCTGCCTGCCCGGTAGCCTTGCGACCAACGCCTACCGTGGCACCCGGCCACGGTTCTCCCAGCCCGCGACCTCCAGCCGCGGGCGCCACCTCTCTGGAGTGATCGCACGTGGCTGCACCGTCCCGCCTGGACTCCGTCGTCTCCCTGGCCAAGCGCCGGGGCTTCGTCTTCCCGAGCGGTGAGATCTACGGAGGCACCAGGTCGGCGTGGGACTACGGCCCGCTCGGTGTCGAGCTCAAGGAGAACATCAAGCGCCAGTGGTGGCGCACGATGGTCACCAGCCGCGACGACATCGTCGGCCTCGACTCGTCCGTCATCCTGCCCCGCCAGGTGTGGGTCGCCTCCGGCCACGTCGGCGTCTTCACCGACCCGCTCACCGAGTGCCTCAGCTGCCACAAGCGGTTCCGCGAGGACCAGATGCTCGAGGAGTTCGAGGAGAAGAAGGGCCGCGCCCCTGAGGGCGGCCTCGCCGAGATCGCGTGCCCCAACTGCGGCACCCGCGGCCAGTGGACCGAGCCCCGCGACTTCAACATGATGCTCAAGACGTACCTCGGCCCCGTCGAGGACGAGTCCGGCCTGCACTACCTGCGGCCCGAGACGGCCCAGGGCATCTTCGTGAACTTCCAGAACGTGCTCACCGCCGCGCGCAAGAAGCCGCCGTTCGGCATCGGCCAGATCGGCAAGTCGTTCCGCAACGAGATCACGCCTGGCAACTTCATCTTCCGCACCCGCGAGTTCGAGCAGATGGAGATGGAGTTCTTCGTCGAGCCCGGCACGGACGAGACGTGGCACCAGTACTGGATCGACCTGCGCACCGACTGGTACGTGGGCCTCGGCATCGACCGTGACAACCTGCGGCTCTACGAGCACCCGGCCGAGAAGCTGTCGCACTACTCGAAGCGCACCGTCGACATCGAGTACAGGTTCGGCTTCCAGGGCAGCGAGTGGGGCGAGCTCGAAGGCATCGCCAACCGCACGGACTTCGACCTGTCGACGCACACCCAGCACTCCGGCCAGGACCTGTCGTACTTCGACCAGGCGTCCGGCGAGCGCTACGTGCCGTACGTCATCGAGCCCGCGGCCGGCCTGACCCGCAGCCTCATGGCGTTCCTCGTCGAGTCGTACACCGAGGACGAGGCGCCCAACACCAAGGGCGGCGTCGACACCCGCGTGGTGCTCAAGCTCGACCCGCGCCTCGCACCCGTCAAGGCCGCCGTGCTGCCGCTGTCCCGCAACGAGAACCTCTCGCCGAAGGCCCGTGACCTCGCCGCCGAGCTCCGCAAGAACTGGAACGTCGACTTCGACGACGCGGGCGCCATCGGCCGCCGGTACCGCCGCCAGGACGAGATTGGCACGCCGTTCTGCATCACGGTCGACTTCGACACGCTCGACGACCAGGCCGTGACGATCCGCCACCGCGACGACATGTCGCAGGAGCGGGTGTCCCTCGACCAGGTCACCGGCTACCTCGCACAGAGGCTCGTCGGGGCCTGACGCCCGGGAACGACGACGCCGCGCCCCCGTCGCTCGGGTGCGCGGCGTCGTGCTGTCCGGTCAGTGCGCGAGCGCCGCGCGCACCTCGTCGGCGAGCTCCGGCGCGGCTGCCGTCGGGCACTGGTCCGCACCCCCAGGAGGTGGAGCCGCATGACATCCGTCATGCGCAGGTGGTGACGACCGGCGGGGGAACGTGCAGGTCAGCGGCCCCAGGATGAAGCCATGACCTTCACCGACACGCTCCCGACACCGGCCTCCGCCGGCGCGAGCCCCCTGGCGATCGACCTCCGGGGCCTGCACAAGTCCTTCGGCACCGTGCGTGCCGTCGACGGCATCGACCTGGCCGTGCGGCCGGGCGAGGTCGTGGCCTTCCTGGGCCCCAACGGCGCCGGCAAGACCACGACGATCGACATGCTCCTCGGGCTGGCCCGGCCGGACTCCGGAACGGTCGCGCTGCACGGGATGGACCCGAGCCAGGCGATCGCGGAGGGCCGAGTCTCGGCCGTCATGCAGAGCGGTGGGCTCCTCAAGGACCTCACGGTCCTGGAGACCGTGCAGCTCACCGCCTCGTTCTTCCGCGCCACACGCTCGGTCCACGAGGTGATGGAGCGCGCCGGCATCGCCGACATCGGCTCCCGTCAGGTCGGCAAGTGCTCGGGCGGCCAGCAGCAGCGCCTGCGGTTCGCGCTCGCGCTCCTGCCCGACCCGGACGTCCTGGTGCTCGACGAGCCGACCACCGGCATGGACGTCGAGGGCCGTCGGGACTTCTGGAACGCGCTGCGCGCCGACGCCGCCCGGGGCCGCACGATCCTGTTCGCCACGCACTACCTGGAGGAGGCCGACGCGTACGCCGACCGCATCGTCCTCGTCAGCCACGGGCGCGTCGTCGCCGACGGGTCCGCCGCGCAGGTCAAGAACCTCGCGTCCGGCCGTCTCGTCTCGGCCCGGCTGCCCGGGCTCGACGAGCGCGGCGCCGACGCCCTGCGCGCGGTGCCCGGCGTCCAGTCCGTCGAGGTCCGCGGCGACCGGGTGCTCGTGCGCACCCAGGACTCCGACGGGGTCGCTCGCCACCTGCTCACCGCGACGCCGGCCGCCGACGTCGAGATCACCGCCCGCGGGCTCGAGGACGCGTTCCTCGCCCTGACCGGCGACTCCACCACCAGCACCGACGACACCACCGGGAGCCTCGCATGAGCACCGTCAGCACCGCCGCCGTCTCGGCCCCGGTCGTCACGGACGCCTCGCGCGCCCCGCGGACCGGCCTGCTCAACCTGCCGTTCCTCGCGATCGAGCTGCGCCGCCTGCTGCGCAACCGCCGGTCGATGATCTTCACGCTCATCATGCCGCCGGCGTTCTTCCTCATCTTCGGCACCGCCGAGGAGTACAAGACGACGTCGGTCGGCCACGCCAACGTGACCGCCTGGATCATGGTGTCGATGGCGCTGTACGGCGCGATGCTCGCCACCACGGGCGGCGGTGCCACGGTCTCCGTCGAGCGGGCTCAGGGCTGGACCCGCCAGCTGCGGCTGACCCCGCTGCGCCCGGCGACGTACGTCACGACCAAGGTCGTCGTCGCGATGGTGCTCGGCCTCGTCTCGGCGCTCGTCGTCACGGTCGTCGGCCTGGTGTCGGGGGCGGACGGCGACGCGGGCCGCATCGCGCTGGCGGTGGGGCTGGCCTGGGTCGGCTCGGCGGTGTTCGCGGCGTTCGGCCTGTTCATGGGCTACCTGCTCCCCGCCGAGAACGTCATGCAGATCCTCGGCCCGATCCTGGCGCTCATGGCGTTCGCGGGCGGCCTGTTCGTCCCGCTGGGCGACGGCCTGTTCGCGGACATCGCCAAGGTCGTCCCGACGTACGGCCTGGCGGAGATCGTCCGGGCGCCGCTCACGGGTGACGGCGTCTCGGTGTGGGCCGTCGTCAACGTCGTCGGCTGGGCCGCGGTGTTCGTCACCGGCGCCGCGTGGCGGTTCAAGCGCGACACGGCCCGCGTGTGACGCACGGTCAGGACGCGAGGGCGGGTCGTCGCCCGGTTACGGTGGGCGCCGTGAGGCGCGAACCCGGGACCGGCGGCGGCCCGTCCGGCGTGCCCGGCCGGACGCGGGGAGCACGCGGCGACTGGGTGGACGGCGACTCGGCGATGTGGCCGACACGCCGCGACGAGACGCCGTTCGCCCCCGAGTGGGGCCCGCCAGGTCGGGCGCGCCGGGTGATGCGCGTGGTCGGCCCGGTCATGGGCGTCGTGTGGGCGGTCTTCCTGCTCCAGCCCTGGCAGTCGGCGTGGGACAGCCCGCCGGGGACGGAGCGGACGGTCTCGCTCGTCGCGATCGGCGCGCTGTTCCTCAGCTTCGCCTGGGTGGTCCTCACGCACGCGGGACCCCACGGCACCCGGATGGAGAGCCGACGGGCGGCGCTGTTCCTCGGCGGCCAGTGCGTGCTCGTCGCGCTCGCGTGCCTCGCCGCCGACGAGGACGGTCTCGTCGGGCTCGTGTTCGTGTGCGTGTCCGCCGTCTTCCTGCTCCGCGACCCGCGCTCGCTGGCCGTTGCAGGCGGCTCGGCCGTCGCCGTGCTGGTGGTCCCGCGCCTCGTGACCGGCTGGGACACGATCGACGACCTCGTCATCTCGGTGTTCCTCGCGACGTTCGCGGTGTTCGGGTTCACGCAGCTCGTGCTGCGCAACCGCCAGCTCCAGCTCGCGCGCGACGAGGTCGCCGTGCTCGCCGTCGAGCGGGAGCGCGAGCGCATCGCCCGCGACATGCACGACATCCTCGGTCACTCGTTGACCGTCATCAGCGTGAAGGCCGAGCTCGCCAGCCGCCTGTTCGAGGTCGATGCCGACCGCGCCCGCGCGGAGATCCTCGAGGTGCAGTCGCTGGCCCGCTCGGCGCTCGCGGACGTGCGCGGCATGGTGAGCGCGACGCGGGCGGTGACGCTGGCCGGCGAGCTCGCGGGCGCACGTCAGGCGTTCGACTCCGCGGCGATCGAGGCCGACGTGCCGGGCACCATCGAGGAGGTCCCCGACCGGCTGCGCGAGCTGTTCGCGTGGGCCATCCGCGAGGGCACCACCAACGTGCTGCGGCACTCCGCCGCGTCCCACGTCCGGGTCACGATGACGCCGGACACCCTCACGATCGACGACGACGGCGCCGGCCCCGATGTCGGCGCGCCCGCGGGCAACGGCCTGCACGGGCTCACCGAGCGGGCCCGCCAGGTCGGCGCCCGCGTCGAGATGTCGCGCGGCCCGCTCGGCGGCTACCGGCTGCTCGTCACCACCGCCCCGGACGGAGCCCGATGACCGACAGCCCCATCCGCCTGCTCCTCGCCGACGACCAGGCCCTCGTGCGCGGCGCTCTCGCGGCGCTGCTCGACCTGGAGCCCGACCTCACGGTCGTCGCCCAGGTGGGCCGCGGTGACGAGGTGCTGCACGCCGTGCGGGAGTCCGCGGCGGACGTCGCGCTGCTCGACGTGGAGATGCCCGGCCTCGACGGCATCGCGGTCGCCGCCGAGCTGCGCCACCGGCACCCGGCGTGCCGGTCGCTCATCGTCACGACGTTCGGGCGGCCCGGGTACCTGCGGCGCGCCCTCGACGCGGGGGCCAGCGGCTTCGTCGTGAAGGACACGCCCGCCGACCAGCTCGCCGACGCGGTGCGCCGCGTGCACCGGGGGCTGCGGGTCGTCGACCCGGACCTCGCCGTCGAGTCGCTCGCCGTGGGCACGAGCCCGCTCACCGACCGGGAGCGGGACGTGCTGGTGTGCGCGTCGGCCGGTGGCACGGTCGCCGACATCGCCCGCGACACGTTCCTGTCCGAGGGCACGGTCCGCAACTACCTGTCGTCCGCGATGGGCAAGACGGGCGGCCGGACCCGGGCGGAGGCGGTCCGGATCGCGCAGGAGAACGGCTGGCTGCTGGGTTGACGGACGCGGGACCTCCGGCTTCGTCGACCGGCGGGCCAGGATGGGACACTGGTCCGATGACCACCACTGCTCCGACGGCCGAGGTGCGCCCGGGCGACGCCCCCGCGGCCGCCGGCGCCGTGCTCCCGCCGCTGCACATCGGCCCGCTCACCATCGACACGCCCGTGGTGCTCGCGCCCATGGCCGGCGTGACGAACGCGGCCTTCCGCCGCCTGTGCCGCGAGTCCGGGGCCGGCCTGTACGTCGCCGAGATGGTGACGAGCCGCGCCCTCGTGGAGCGCGGCGAGGAGTCGATGCGGATCATCTCCCACGAGCCCGACGAGCGTCCGCGGTCGGTGCAGGTGTACGGCGTGGACCCGGCCACGGTGGCGGCCGCGGTCCGGCTCATCGCGTCCGAGGACCGCGCCGACCACGTCGACCTCAACTTCGGCTGCCCGGTGCCCAAGGTCACCCGTCGAGGCGGGGGAGCGGTGCTGCCTTGGAAGCGGGACCTGTTCCGCTCGATCGTCTCGGCCGCGGTCGACGCGGCGTCGCCCTACGGCGTGCCCGTGACGGTGAAGATGCGCAAGGGCATCGACGAGGACCACCTGACGTACCTGGAGGCAGGGCTCGTCGCGCAGGAGGTCGGCGTCGCGGCCGTCGCCCTGCACGCCCGCACGGCCGCCGACTACTACTCCGGCACGGCCGACTGGGAGTCGATCGCCCGCCTCAAGGAGACGGTCACCGACATCCCGGTGCTCGGCAACGGCGACATCTGGTCGGCCGAGGACGCGATCACGATGGTCGAGCAGACCGGGTGCGACGGCGTCGTCGTCGGTCGTGGCTGCCAGGGGCGGCCGTGGCTGTTCGCGGACCTCGCGGCGGCGTTCGCCGGCTCGGACGAGCGCGTGCGCCCCGGGCTCGGGGAGGTCGCGCGGGTGGTGCGCCGGCACGCCGAGCTCATGGTCGAGCACTTCGGCGACGAGTCGAAGGCGCTCCGCGAGATGCGCAAGCACATGGCCTGGTACTTCAAGGGGTACGTGGTCGGTGGTGAGACCCGCGCGGCGCTCGGGCTCGTCTCGACCATGGCCGAGCTCGACGACCGGCTCGCGGGCCTCGACCTCGACCAGCCGTACCCGGGTGCACCGGCCGAGGGCCAGCGTGGCCGCGCCGGGTCGCCGAAGCGGCCGATCCTCCCGTACGGCTGGCTCGACTCCCGGGACCTGTCGGAGGACTTCCGCCGCGACCTGCACGAGGCCGAGCTCAGCGTCTCGGGCGGCTGAGACCGGCGCGCTGTACCGCGCCCGCCGGGCGCCGGGCGTCGGGCTCAGTCGAGGCAGAACTCGTTGCCCTCGACGTCCTGCATCACGAGGCACGACTCGTTGACCCCGTCGGCCCGCAGCAGCCGGAAGCGGGTCGCGCCGAGCGCCTCCAGCCGGTCGGCCTCCGCCTCCAGCGCGGCCAGGCGCTCGTCGCCGACGAGCCCCGTGCCGACCCGCACGTCGAGGTGCACGCGGTTCTTGACGACCTTGCCCTCGGGGACGCGCTGGAAGAACAGCCGCGGGCCGGCGCCGGTCGGGTCGACGCAGGCGTAGGCGGAACCCTGCTGCTCGGGCGGCAGCGTGCGGTCCACCTCTTCCCACGACGCGAACCCCTCGGGCGGCGGCGGGACGACGTAGCCCAGCACCTCGCACCAGAAGCGGGCGACCCGCTCGGGCTCCGTGCAGTCGAACGTGACCTGTACCTGTCTGACCTGTGCCATCGCGCCACCCTAGAGGCGGTCATCCGTCGCTGCACCGCCATCGAGCAGGTCAGACGCGCCTGACGTCGAGGCCGGCACCGAGCCCGTCGGCGACGGCGGACGTCGCGCCGGGTGCGCCGAGCCGCGGGTCGGCCACGGCGAGGGCCCCGCAGGCCGAGGCCCGGGCGAGCGCCGCCGCGGTGCCGAGGCCGTCGAGGACCCCCGAGAGGAGCCCGGCGAAGAACGCGTCGCCCGCACCGTTGGTGTCGACGACCTCGTCGACCGGTGCGGCCGGGACCTCCCACCAGCCGTCCGCATCGAGGGCCGTCGCTCCGGCCGCGCCGCGGCTGCACACCGCGAGCGTCGTGCCGCGGGCTACCCGGGCCTGCAGGTACGCCCGCGGGTCGGCCAGCCGGACGTCGCTGACCAGGAGCACGTCCGCGGCGTCGGCGAACGCGCGCGCGTAGTCGGACTCCCCGTCGTCGTCGTGCACGTCGCACCACACCGGCACACCGGCGGAGCGGGCCGCGGCGAGGAGCGGACGGCTGTGCTCGGCGAGGTCGAGGACGGCGGCGGCGGCCCCGTCGAGGAGATGGCCGAGGGGTCCGTCGGCCGTGGTCGAGGGCAGCTCGAGGTAGAGCGACACCCGGCCGCCGTCGTCGGCCATGAGGTTGACGTGCCGCTCCGTCCGGCCGTCCCGCGCGGGCTCGCCCACCACGGTGATCCGCGGGTGGGCGAGCGCGCGACGGACGAGGGCGGCCTCGCGGTCGTCGCCGAGCACGGTGCGCAGCGTGACGTCGACCCCGAGCGCTGCGAGCGTGACGGCCTTGCCGGCCGACGTGCCGCCGAGCCCGTCGTGATGGCCGGACGCGAACAGCGTGTGGCTGTGCGGCTCGGGCAGGGCGGGCAGCCGGACCAGCGTGTTCCACGCGGCCGGCCCGTTGACGAGGACCCGGGGCACGCGCGTCAGGCGCGCAGCCACACGGTCGCGTCCCCGGGCAGCGCCGCGGACCCGTCCTCGGCCGCGATCACGGCGACCGACGCGTGCAGCACCTGGGCGCCCGCGGGCAGCGCGACGGGCGTGCCGCCGAGGTTCGCGACGACGAGGACGTCCCGGTTGGTGAACGCGATGACGTCGGCCCCGAACCCGTCCGCCCAGGTCAGGCCCCCGGAGCCGAGCACCTCCGCCCGGCGCACGGCGAGCGCCGTCCGGTAGGTCTCGTACGTCGAGCCGTCGACGCCGCGCTGCGCGTCGAGCGCGTAGGCGGACCACTCCGCCGGCTGGGGGAGCCAGGTGACACCGGTCGGCGAGAAGCCGAACCCGGGCTCGTCGGCGGCCCACGGCAGCGGGACGCGGCAGCCGTCGCGGCCCCGCTCGGCCCCGCCCGTGCGGAAGAACGCGGGGTCCTGCCGCAGGTCGTCGGGCAGTGCGGTGTGGTCGGGCAGGCCGAGCTCCTCGCCCTGGTACAGGTACGCCGAGCCGGGCAGGCCGAGCATGAGGAGCGAGGCGGCACGGGCGCGCCGCAGCCCGAGCTCCGCGTCGGGCTGCTCGTCACCGTGGCCGATGCCGTTGGGGCGCGAGCCCGGCACGGACAGGCCGAGCCGGGACGCGTGCCGCACGACGTCGTGGTTGGACAGCACCCACGTGGTGGGGGCGCCCACGGTGTCGGCGCTCGCGTACGAGGCCGCGATCACCGAACGCAGCGCGGCGGCGTCCCAGTGCGTCGCGAGGAACGCGAAGTTGAACGCCTGCTGCATCTCGTCGGGGCGCACGTACCGGGCTAGTCGCGACAGGGGCTCCACCCACGCCTCGGCGACGAGCGCACGGTCGCCCGCGTACTGCGCGAGCACGCGGTTCCAGGCGCGGTAGATCTCGTGCACCCCGTCCTGGTCGAACATCGGGCCCTGGTTGCCGGAGCCGGTCACCGCGTCGGTGGGTGCGACGTCGTCAGAGCCCTCGATCATCGAGACGTGCCCGTCCCAGTCGGGCAGCCCGGGCGCCTTGACCATGCCGTGCGCGACGTCGATGCGGAACCCGTCGACGCCGCGGTCGAGCCAGAACCGCAGGACGTCCTCGAACTCGGACCGCACCTCGGGGTGCTCCCAGTCGAGGTCGGGCTGCCGCGAGTCGAACAGGTGCAGGTACCACTCGCCGTCGGCGACCCGCGTCCACGCCGGGCCGCCGAAGATCGACTCCCAGTTGTTGGGCGGCAGCTCGCCGTCGGCGCCCCGGCCCTCCCGGAACAGGTACCGCGCCCGTTCGGGTGAGCCCGGGCCGGCCGCGAGGGCGGCCTGGAACCACACGTGCTCGTCGGACGTGTGGTTCGGCACCAGGTCGACGATCACGCGCAGGCCCAGGTCGTGCGCGCGGGCCAGCAGCGCGTCGAAGTCGGCGAGCGTGCCGAACAGGGGGTCGACGTCGCGGTAGTCGGCCACGTCGTACCCGGCGTCGGCCTGCGGCGAGCGGTAGAACGGCGACAGCCAGACGGCGTCGACGCCGAGCTCGGCGAGGTGGCCGAGGCGTGAGGTGATGCCGGGCAGGTCGCCGATCCCGTCGCCCGAGGCGTCCGCGAACGAGCGCGGGTACACCTGGTAGATCACGGCGTCGCGCCACCACTCGCCGTCGGGGGAGCCGGGGGCGTGCACGAAGGTGCCCGTGGGCAGGGTGTCGAGAGTCGTCATGCGGGCATGCCTCGTTTCGGGGGGTGTGACGGGGAGGCGGCGTCGCCGAGGGGCGGAGCGGTGCGGCTCGTGGCGCGCGGTGCTTCGGCCGTCTCAGAGTACGGCGGACGCCTGGGTGGTCGTCTGGGCCACGGGGGCGGCACCGGTGGAGCCGCGCACGACGAGCTCCGGGTGGAACTTCAGCTCGGTGCGCGACGCGGGCGTGCCGTTGATCTCGGACACGAGGGCGGACACCGCCGCGTGGCCCATGGCGGCCACCGGCTGGCGCACGGTGGTGAGCGGCGGGTCGGTGAACGCGATGAGCGGCGAGTCGTCGAAGCCGACGATCGACACGTCCTCGGGCACCGACAGGCCGCGCGAGCGGGCCGCGCGGACCGCACCCAGGGCCATGAGGTCGGACCCGCAGATGATCGCGGTGTGGCCGCTGTCGATGAGCTCGAGCGCGGCGGCCTGGCCGCCCTCGACGGTGAACAGCGTCGAGACGACGTGCCCGTCGGGGTCGGTGATGCCGAGGTGCCGTTCGAGGTTGACGGCGAACTCCTCCTGCTTGCGCAGGGCGGGCACGAACCGGGTGGGGCCGATCGCGAGGCCGATGCTGCGGTGGCCCAGCGAGACGAGGTGGCGGAACGCCTGGTCCAGCGCGGCTGCGTCGTCGGTCGACAGGCTGGGCGCGTCGACGCCCTCGGCGAAGCCGTTGATGAGCACGACGGGCATCCCGCGGCTGCGCAGGCGGTGGTACCGCTCCTTGCTCGCGGTGGTGTCAGCGTGCAGGCCGGAGACGAACACGATCCCGTCGACGGCGTGCTCGAGGAGCATCTCGACGTACTGGTCCTCGGTGGTGCCGCCGGGTGACTGCGTGCACAGCAGCGGGGTGTACCCGCGCTCGGTGAGCATCGACTCGATGACCTGCGCGAACGCCGGGAACACGGGGTTGGACAGCTCGGGGACGACGAGTCCCACGAGGCCGGCCGACCGGGTGCGGAGCTTCTCGGGGCGCTCGTAGCCGAGCACGTCGAGGGCGGCCAGGACGGCCTGCCGCGCCTGGGCCGACACGCCGTGCTTGCCGTTGAGGACCCGCGACACCGTGGCCGTGCTGACGCCTGCCTGCTCGGCTAGGTCGGTCAGACGGGTGCGCACGGTTGGCAGCGTAAAGGACACGGGACCTCCTCGTCCTGGGTCGGTGCAGTGGGTCGTGCAGTGGTCGAGCCGTGGGACGGGGCGGACCGCTGTCGAGCCGCTGAAACCGTTGCCTGAAAGTTACCGTAACGACTTGCAAGGCTCGTTGCAACGACGTTAGGTTCCTCGCCATCAGGCCAGGGTCGGCGGGTTCCGCCGGCATCCGGCAACCCTCGTACCACCACTGGGAGACACACGATGCGACGGAGCATCCCTGTCGTCGCGGCGACGGTCGGCCTCGCGCTGACGCTCGCCGCGTGCTCGGGCTCGGGTTCGAACGACGAGGCGTCCAGCGACGCCACCTCGGCCGCCCCCGCCAGCACCGCCACCCTCACCGTCTGGGTCGACGACACGCGGTCCGGGCCGGTCAAGGAGGTGGCGAAGGTCTTCGAGAAGGAGAAGGGCGTCACCGTCAAGTTCGTCCAGAAGGACTTCGGCGACATCCGCGACGACTTCATCTCGCAGGTCCCCGCCGGTCAGGGCCCCGACGTGATCGTCGGCGCGCACGACTGGCTGGGCAAGCTCGTGCAGAACGGCGTCGTCGCCCCCATCGAGCTCGGCGACAAGGCCTCCGAGTTCCTCCCCGTGGCCACGCAGGCCATGAGCTACGAGGGCACCCTGTACGGCCTGCCGTACTCGGTCGAGAACATCGCGCTCGTCAAGAACAAGGCCCTCGTCCCGGACGCGACCCCCGCCACGTTCGACGACATGGTCGCCCAGGCGAAGGCGGCCGGCACGGACTACTCGGTCCTCATCCAGCAGGACGAGAAGACCGGCGACCCATACCACATGTACCCGCTGCAGACCTCGTTCGGGTCACCCGTCTTCGGCACCGACTCGACCGGCGCGTACGACGCCAACAAGCTGACGCTCGACTCCGACGCGGGCCGCGCGTTCGCCGCCTACCTGTCGAAGCTCGGCACGGAGGGCGTCGTCAACACCTCGGTCTCCGGCGACGTCGCCAAGGAGGCGTTCCTCGCCGGCAAGGCCCCGTACATGATCACGGGCCCCTGGAACACGGGTGACTTCGTCAAGGCCGGCATGGACATCGCGATCGAGAAGGTCCCGTCCGCCGGTGGCCAGCCGTCGCAGCCGTTCGTCGGCGTGCAGGGCTTCTTCATCTCGTCGAAGTCGGAGAACGCGCTGCTCGCCAACGAGTTCGTCGTCAACTACCTCGGGACGCCGGACGTGCAGCTCGCGCTCTACCAGGCCGGTGGCCGCGCCCCCGCGCTGACCGCCGCGGTCGACGAGATCTCGTCCGACCCGATCGTCGCCGGCTTCGCCGCCGTCGGCAAGGACGGCGTCCCGATGCCGTCCATCCCCGCCATGGACACCGTGTGGGCCGACTGGGGCGCCACCGAGGTGGCGATCGTCAACCAGCAGGGCGACCCCTCGACCCTGTGGAACCAGATGACGGCGTCGATCGCGGGCAAGATCGCCGCGGCCTGATCCGTCGCCCGACGGCCCGGCCGAGCCCCCGCGTGGGGTCGGCCGGGCCGCCGGGCGCACCCCCACGCGCCGCGTGCGAGCACCACCCCCGATCAGCGTCGATCCCGCTCGGAGTGACCCCATGACGGACACGTCAACCCGCCCCACCCGCACCTCACCCGGGGGAGCCCCGCCGGCCCCCGTCGCCCGCAGCACCTCGTGGTGGGCGCGGCAGGACGTCACGCGCGGCTTCTGGGTGAAGCTCGTGCTCGTCGCCCTCGTCGACGCGCTCGGCGTGTACGGCGTCCTCGCGGCCGGCGCTCAGCACCAGTGGGGCATCGTCGCGTTCCTCGTCGTGGCCCTCGTCGCCGTGAACGTCGTGTACTTCTCGAAGCGGATGCTGCCGGCCAAGTACCTCGTGCCGGGCCTGCTGTTCCTGCTCGTCTACCAGGTGTTCGTGGTGCTCTACACGGGCTACACGGCGTTCACGAACTACGGCGACGGGCACAACTCGACGCAGGCCGACGCGGTCGAGGCGATCCTCGTGCAGAACGAGACGCGCCTGCCCGACTCGCCGGCCTTCCCGCTCACGGTGCTGAGCGACGGCGACCAGCTCGGCTTCGCCGTCGTCGACCAGGAGGGCGCGGCCCAGATCGGGACCGCCGAGGAGCCGCTGCACCCGGTCGACGCGCCCGTCGAGAACGGGCACGTCGCGTCCGTCAGCGGCTGGATCACGCTGTCGTTCAACGACATCCTCGAGCAGCAGGCCGAGGTCTTCGCGCTGCGGGTGCCGATCTCGCAGGACCCCAACGACGGCAGCCTGCGCACGCCCGACGGCTCCACCGGCTACGTGTACGGCTCCTCGATGGTGTGGGACGAGGACGCCCAGACCATCACCGACACGTCGCGCGACATCGTGTACACCGCCGACCAGGAGACGGGCACGTTCGTGTCCCCGATCGGCGCGCAGCTCGGCACCGGCTGGAAGGTGCGCGTCGGCCTCGACAACTTCACGAAGGTGTTCACCGACTCCACGCTGCGCGGCCCGTTCGTCGGCGTGCTGATCTGGACGTTCGCGTTCGCGATCCTGTCCGTCGCCACGACGTTCGCGTTCGGCCTGTTCATGGCCGTCGTGCTCAACCACCCGAAGGTGCGTGGCCGCAAGCTCTACCGCTCGCTGCTCATCGTCCCGTACGCCTTCCCCGCGTTCCTCACGGCCCTCGTGTGGCAGGGCATGCTCAACCGCGACTTCGGGTTCGTGAACCAGACGCTGCTCGGCGGCGCGCACATCCCGTGGCTCACCGACCCGTGGCTCGCGAAGGTGTCCGTGCTCGTCGTGAACCTGTGGCTCGGCTTCCCGTACATGTTCCTCATCTGCACGGGCGCCCTGCAGTCCATCCCGGCCGAGCTGTACGAGGCGGGCAAGATCGACGGCGCCAAGCCGTGGCGGCTGTTCCGGTCGCTGACCATGCCGCTGCTGCTGGTCTCGACCGCGCCGCTGCTCATCGCGTCGTTCGCCTTCAACTTCAACAACTTCAACGTGATCTACCTGCTCACGGAGGGCGGGCCCGACGACCTGTCGGCGCCGGTCGACGTCGGCGCGACGGACATCCTCATCACGTTCGTCTACCGGCTCGCGTTCGGCGGGGTGAACCGGCAGTACGGCCTGGCCTGCGCCGTCTCGATCCTCATCTTCGCCATCGTCGCCTCGATCTCGGCGATCACCTTCCGCAAGACGCGCGCACTGGAGGACCTGATCTGATGGCTGCCGTCGACACCGCCCTCCCGACCGGCCGCCGCGGCAGGCGCACGGTCGGCCTCCCCGGCCAGAACGACATCCACCCGCACGGGCTGCGGTGGTGGAAGGAGCTCGGCTGGCGCCACGTCGTCACGTGGGGCGCCCTCGTGTTCGCGTTCGTGCCGATCCTGTACGTGCTGTCGTCGTCGCTGAACCCGACCGGGTCGCTCACCGGCTCGAACCACCTGTTCAGCGCGGTCTCGCTCGACAACTACGTCGACCTGCTCACCGACCCGGTGCACCCGTACGCGCGCTGGTTCTGGAACACGCTCATGATCGCGACGGTCACCGCGCTCGGGACGGTCATGATCGGCGCCGCGGCGGCGTACGCGTTCAGCCGGTTCCGGTTCCGGGGCCGGCGCGGGGGGCTGCTCTCGCTCCTGCTCGTCCAGATGTTCCCGCAGATGCTCGCCTACGTGGCGATCTTCCTGCTGCTCGTCACGCTCAAGGACGTGTTCCCGGCGATCGGCCTCGGCACGCGCCTCGGCCTGATCCTCGTGTACCTCGGCGGGGCGCTCGGCGTGAACACGTACCTCATGTACGGGTTCTTCAACACGGTGCCGCGCGAGCTCGACGAGGCCGCCAAGATCGACGGCGCGAGCCACGCGCAGATCTTCTTCACGATCATCCTGCGGCTCGTCGCGCCGATCCTCGCCGTCGTCGGGCTGCTGTCGTTCGTCGGCGTGTTCTCCGACTTCCTCATCGCGTCCGTCGTGCTCGTGGACCCGGACAGCCAGACGCTGCCCGTCGGCCTCTACCAGTTCGTCAGCCAGCGGTTCTCCGAGTACTGGGGCGTGTTCGCCGCCGGTGCCGTGCTCGCGGCGATCCCCGTGGTGCTGCTGTTCCAGTTCCTGCAGCGCTACATCGTCTCCGGCCTGACCGCGGGGTCGGTGAAGGGATGAGCCTGCTCGACCAGCCCCACCACGACGGCTCCGAGCTGTACGTCCCCGCGGGCACGCCGGCGCTCGGGGACGTGGTCCCCGTCCGGTTCCGCGTCCCCGCCTCGGGCACGGAGCGCGCCGTGTGGGTCCGCACCGTGCGGGACGCCGAGCCGCGCATGGTCGAGGCACGTCTCGACCGGGCCGACGAGCACGAGCGGTGGTACGTCGCGGAGGTTCCCGTGCACAACCCGGTGACGCAGTACCGCGCGCTCCTCGACGAGCCCCGCGGGTACCGCTGGCTGAACGGGCGCGGGACGTCCGCGCGGGACGTCGGCGACGCCGGGGACTTCCGGCTCACCGTGCACCCGCCGGCGCCGGCCTGGACGTCCGACGCGGTCGTCTACCAGATCTTCCCGGACCGGTTCGCGCGGTCGGGCGCCGTGCACGCGGTGCCGGACTGGGCCGAGCCGGCTCGGTGGGACGACGAGCCGGTCGGCCGCGGCCCGTCGACCCCCGTGCAGTACTACGGCGGCGACCTGCCGGGCATCGAGCAGCACCTCGACCACCTGGTGCGGCTCGGGGTCGACACCGTGTACCTCACGCCGGTGTTCCCCTCGCGGTCCAACCACCGGTACGACGCGACGAGCTTCCAGCACGTCGACCCGCTGCTCGGCGGCGACGCCGCGCTCGTCTCGCTCAGCGCCGCGCTGCACGCCCGCGGCATGCGGCTCGTCGGGGACTTCACCACGAACCACACGGGCGTGACGCACGAGTGGTTCGAGCACGCGCTGCGCGACCAGAGCTCCGAGGAGGCCGGCTACTACTACTGGGACAAGGAGACCGACCTCGGGTACGCGGCCTGGCTCGACGTCCCGTCGCTGCCGAAGCTCAACTACGGCGGCGGCTCGCTGGCCCGCCGCATGGTCGACGGACCCGACTCGGTGATCGGGCGGTGGCTCGCCGAGCCGTTCTCGCTCGACGGGTGGCGCATCGACGTCGCCAACATGACCGGCCGGTACGGGCCCGACGACTTCACGCACGACGTCGCGCGGATGGTGCGACGGACCATGACGGTGGCCAACCCCGAGGCGGTGCTCGTCAGCGAGCACTTCCACGACGCCGGCCCCGACCTGTCCGGCGACGGCTGGCAGGCGAACATGAACTACTCGGCGTTCACCAAGCCGCTGTGGACGTGGCTCGTGGACCCGGCCACCACGCTCGACTTCCTCGGCATCCCCACGACGATCCCGCGCCGCCCGGGCGGCACCGTCGTCGAGACGATGCGCGAGTTCGACTCGACGGTGCCGTGGAAGGTCACCGCACGGCAGTGGAACATGCTCGGCTCGCACGACACCCCGCGCCTGCGGACCGTCGTCGGCGACCCGGCCCTCGTCGGCGTCGCCGCCGGCCTGCTGTTCACCTACCCGGGGACGCCCGCGCTGTTCGCGGGCGACGAGGGCGGCGCGACCGGCACCAACGGCGAGCACGGGCGCGTCCCGATGCCGTGGGACCAGATCGCCGCCGGCGGCGGACCCCGGTGGGACGCCTCGGCGTTCGAGCTGTACCGGGGTCTCATCGCGCTGCGCCGGTCGAGTCGCGCGCTGCGCGAGGGCGGGCTGCGCTGGGCCGTCGTCGAGGACGACGCGCTCGCGTTCCTGCGCGAGACGGCGGACGAGCGCGTCCTGGTGGTGGCCGCGCGTGCGCCGTGGCCGGGCGCCAGGCTGCCCCGGCACCTGCTCGCGGGCGAGAGCGCCGAGCTGCTCCACGGCGACGGCTCGCTGACCGTGCGGCCCGACGCGCTGCACGTCGGCGGCGACGGCCCCGGTGTGCAGGTGTGGCGGCTGGCATGAGCTCGGGCGTCGTCACGCAGCCGGGCCTGGTCCGGGACCTGCGGGCCCTCGGGCTGAGGTCCGGGTCCGTGCTGCTCGTGCACGCGAGCCTGTCGCGGATCGGGACGGTGGCCGGCGGCGAGCAGGCCGTCGTCCTGGCGCTCGAGGAGGTGCTCGGCGCCGACGGCACGCTCGTCGCGCCCACCCAGTCGTGGCACCTGTGCGACCCCGCCTACCTGGGTGACCCGGGGGTGCCGGAGGACCGGTGGGACGACGTTCGCGCCGCGCTGCCCGCGTACGACCCCGCGTGGACGCCGACCCGGACGATGGGCGCGGTCGCCGACGCGGTCCGGACCCGCGCCGGCGCGCTGCGCTCCGGCCACCCCCACCGGTCGTTCGCGGCCGTCGGACCGCACGCCGCCGACGTCGTCGCCCGGCACGACCTCGCCGACCCGGTCGGGGAGGGCTCGCCGCTCGCGGCCCTCTACCGCCTCGACGCGCACGTGCTGCTGCTCGGCGTCGGGCACGACAAGAACACGTCGCTCCACCTGGCGGAGGCCCGCTCGGGACTTCCCCTCGAGACCGTGCCCAACGGCGCGCCCCTTCTGGTGGGAGGGGTGCGCCGTTGGGTCACGTTCGACGAGCCCGTGGTGGACGACGCGGACTTCGACGCCGTCGGGGCGGCGTTCGCCGCGGCCGGCCTCGGGGCACGGCAAGGACTGGTCGGTGCGGCCCGTGCGCACCTGGTGCCGGTGCGGCCGCTCGTCGACTTCGCCGCCGACTGGTTCCGCCGCACGCGGGGTCAGCGGGCACAGCCGGTCGGCTGACCGGTCAGTCGACCGGCGTGCCGCTCGGGGGGATCGGCAGTGCCTGTCCCTCGCGCAGGATCTTCCCCGCGCTGCTCTTCGCCTCGCCGACGTCGACGTGCCAGAGCGCCGCCAGCGTGGCCCCGTCCTCGGCCGTGTACCCGGCGTCCCAGAACGCGTTCATCTCGAGCATGCCGATCGTCCCGGGGTCGGTCAGGTCGAGGGCGGAGCCGGGCGCGACCGGGACGGGCCGCCCGTCCAGCAGGAGCTGGCCCGCGCGCGACTTCGCCTCCAGGAGGTCCGTGCCCCACAGCTCGGCGAGCGCGTCGGCGTCGTCCATGTAGTAGCCGGCGGCCCAGAAGGCGTCGGACTGCTCCTGCGTGAGCGGCGAGGTCGTCGGCGCAGGCGCGTCGGCCAGCGCCACCGGGGCCTGCGAGGCATCGGCCTGCTCCGGTGCCGCCGGGGCCAGCGCGCCCTCCCGGTGGGGATCGTGCGCGAGGGCGTAGGCGGCTCCCGCCGCGCCGACCGTGAGGGTCGCTGCGACGACGCCGGCCGCGGCGATGCGGCGGGGGGAGCGGGTGGTGCTCGCGAGGGGCTTCACGGGTCCTCGTGGAGCGCTCGTGCGAGGGGGGTGCGTGCCGGACCGGACGCTGCCGAGCTCGTGAGGCTGACCTGCGCCGGGACGTGCGTGGCGCACGACACCCTAGACCCGCGGCGCACGCCGCTGCTGGCCGTCCCCGCGCCCTTCTCGGGAGGCCGCGCACGTCGGCCGCAGGTACCCGTCCGGGGGGTCACGGCACCGCGGAGGCCTCGGACGGAGCGACGGGCACCTGCTCGCCGTCGAGGAGCATCTGCCCGGCACGAGCCTTCGCCTCGAACGGGTCGCTGCTCCACAGCGCGGCGAGCGCGTCGAGGTCCTCGCCGGTGTACCCGGCGTCCCAGAACGCGTCGTACAGGTCCTGCTGGTCGTCCGGCTGCACGCCCACGACGGCCGAGGGGGCGACCGGCGGGGTGAGGCCGTCAAGGAGCATCTGCCCGGCCCGGGCCTTGGTCTGCACCGGGTCGGTGCTCCACAGGGCCGAGAGCGCCTCCATGTCCTCGACCGAGTACGCCGCCCAGAAGGCCTCGTACTGCTCGCGCGTGTACCCGTCGGGCATCGCGGACCACTCGATCCCGACGGCGTGCGCCACTCCCTCGACGGTGCGCGCGACGGTCGAGTACGGGTGGGCGGCAGCAGCGGCGCCCGCGCCGGCGACGGCCAGCGCCCCCGTGACGACGCCCGTGGCCACCACCTTCGCGCCGCGGCGCGTCAGGGTCGCGACCGTCGACGGCTGCTGCGCGAGCCGGGCCTCGATGCGGGCGGCCACGACGGCCGGGTCGGGCTGGTCGGCCTCGCGCGAGCGCAGGGCGCGGGCGACCCGCTCCGTGAGCTCCGTGAGCTCAGCGGCGCCCGGCAGGTCGCCCTCGGTGGGGCGGTGGTCGTTCATGACGTCTCCGGAGGGGTCGGGAGGTCGGCGGGGAGGTCGACGGGGAGCGACGCGCGGCGCAACGTGGCCAGCGCGCGGCTCGCGTGAGAACGGACGGTGGCGCTCGACGTGCCCAGCACGTCCGCGATCTCGGTGTCGTCGAGGCCCTCGTAGTAGCGGAGCACCAGGACCGTGCGCTGCCGCGGGGGCAGCGCGGTCAGACGACGCCACATCGCGTCGTCCTCGACGACGTGCTGGGCGTGGTCGGCCTGCGGGGCGATGCGCGCGGCGAGGACGTCGTCGGCCGTGGCGTGCACGGTCCGGACGTGCCACCGCCGGCGCCACGACAGGTGCTCGTTGGTGACCATCCGCCGCAGGTAGAGGTCCGGCCGCGCCATCAGGGCGATGCGCGTCCAGCGCACGTGGGCGCGCAGCAGCACCTCCTGGACGAGGTCCGCCGCGACATGACCGTCGCCCGTGAGGACCGTCGCGTACCGGAGCAGGCCGGGCAGGTGGTCGCGGACCACGTCGTCCAGGCGTCGCGCGACGGCGTCCTGCGGCTCGGGCGCGGCGTCGACGTGCTCCGGCGCCGGCCGGACCCGGGGGATCGCCGCGCTCCCCGGCCCGGTGGTGGCCCAGGTGGTCATCCGTGCACCACCCCCAGGAGGTCGGCCAGGGCGGCACGCGGATCGTCCGGCGCACCGCCCGTCGGCCCGGGGAGCGGGCGGGGGTCCAGGCAGCGCAGCAGCAGCGCCTCGACCAGGGCCGCCGACGCGACGACCGCGTCGCCGTCGACCGCCCCCGGCAGGATCCGCACCTCCACCGTGTCGCGCCACGGCCGCGCGGCGACGAGCTGCGTCACGTTGACGTCCGCGTACTTGGTCAGCCCCGTCGACCGCGCGGCGTCGCGCAGCGGCGCCCACTCCGGCCAGGGCTGCTCGACGAGGTCCACGAGCGCCGCCGGCAGCGGGGCGAGCCGGACGCACGCCGGGTTGGTGCCCAGCGCCGACCACAGGACGTCCCGCCATCCCGCGAACAGGCGGACGAGGTTGGCGAACGCGTGCGGGCTCCGGAACGGCCCGGCGTCCACGTGCACGTGCACCGCGGCCTCCCGCGGCACGGTGAACCCGAGCTCCCGGGCCGGTGCGAGGAGCTGCTCCAGCGCGTCCCGGTGCCCGGCGACCAGCGGCGGCGTGACGATCTCGCACGGCCGTTCGCGCCCCGGTGGCAGAGGGAGCACGACCGCGACCGTCGCACCGGCCGCGTCGTCGACCCGGGCCGCGGCGGGGAGCACGTCGACCCCGACGCCGAACAGCGCGGCGACCGGGTCGAGCACGCTCGCCAGCGGGGACCCCGGATCCGCCTGGCGCTCCACCAGGCGCAGCAGCCGGGCGTCGTCCGACAGGACGCGGTACCAGCCGCGGTGCCCGGGACGCCCGGGCACCGCGGCGTGCTCGGCGGCCAGGTCCGCGGCGATCGTGATGTCGTCGACGAGCCTCGCCACCGGCCGGCCCTGCCCGTCGACCACGTCGAACGCGGGGGACAGGTGCCGGAAGACCCCGACCCCCGGCACCGTCGACGGCTCGCTGTCCGCGTGGAAGGACCGCCGGACCTTCCCGCCGACGCGCGCCGCGATCTCCTCGGCGAGCACCTGCCGGTCGGATCCCGCGGGTGCCAGCAGCTCGACCTCGAAGCCGGTGCGCATCGTCAGGGTGTCCACGTCGGTGCTCGTCTCCTCGGGTGTCGTCGTGCGTCTGGTGCCGCCACGGCGGGGGGGGCGGGGTGGCGGGTCGGCTGGTGCTGCGGAGGTCAGGACGAGGCGCTCGCGGGCGTGCTGCCGGGAGCCACAGGAGGAGTCTGCCCGTCGAGGAGCAGCTGCCCGGCCCGCGCCTTCGTCTCGGTCGCCTCCGTGCTCCACAGGGCGCCCAGCGCCTCGACGTCGTCGACGGTGTACCCGGCGCCCCAGAACGCCTCGTACTGCGCCTGCGTGTACCCCTCCGGCATCGACGCCCACTCGTCGACGGGGCCTGCCGCCGGGTCGCCGGCGCTCGGCTCGGCGGCGGCGTCCTGAGCGACGTCGCCGGGCGTCGTCCCGGGCGCGACCGGCACGGGCTGCCCGTCGAGGATCAGCTGCCCCGCCCGCGCCTTGGTCTCGGTGTCGTCGGTGCTCCACAGGGCCCCGAGCGCCGCCACGTCCTCGGGGGTGTACCCCGCACCCCAGAACGCCTCGTACTGCTCGCGGGTGTACCCGTCCGGCATCGACGACCAGTCGACGCCCACCTGCTCGAGCGCGCCGGAGACCGCCCTGCCGACGGTCGATGTCGGCGCGACGGCCAGCGCGGCGCCGGACCCGGCGACGGACAGGGCGGCGGCGACGACGCCCACGGCGACCAGTCGGCGGCGCGACGAACGGGCGGCGGGCGTGGTGGTGGTCGGGTTCATCAGGTTCCTCCAGGGGCGTCGCGGGTGTGCGTGCCCTCTGAGAACGCGGCTCGACGCCCAGGTGTGCAGTCATGTCCACAGCCGGTCCGGGCGCGCGGCGCAGCGTCGTTACCCTGGACCCCGTGACAGCCCTCGAGACCCTCGACGTCGACGGCTACGTCGACGCCGACCGGGAACGGTGGGCGCCGGAAGCCCCCAAGTCGCGTGAGCGCACCGCGTTCGAGCGGGACCGCGCACGCCTCGTGCACTCGTCGGCCCTGCGCCGGCTCGGCGCGAAGACGCAGGTGCTCGGCCCGTCGTCGGACGACTTCGTCCGGACCCGGCTGACCCACACGCTCGAGGTCGCGCAGGTCGGGCGCGAGATCGGCAAGACGCTCGGCTGCGACCCGGACGTCGTCGACACGGCCTGCCTCGCGCACGACCTGGGGCACCCGCCGTTCGGCCACAACGGCGAGCGGGCGCTCGCCGAGCTCGCCAAGGGCATCGGCGGCTTCGAGGGCAACGCGCAGACCCTGCGGCTGCTCACCCGGCTCGAGCCGAAGGTCGTCGCCACCGACGGCCGGGCCGTCGGCCTCAACCTCACGCGCGCGTCGCTCGACGCGTCGGTCAAGTACCCGTGGCGGCACGGGCAGGGGCCGGTGTCGGCCGCGAGCGGCCGGCCCACCCACAAGTTCGGCGTCTACGAGGACGACCTGCCGGTGTTCACGTGGCTCCGCGAGCAGGCTCCCGACGGCCGCAAGTGCCTCGAGGCGCAGGTCATGGACCTGGCCGACGACATCTCGTACTCGGTGCACGACGTCGAGGACGCCGTGGTCGGTGGACGGCTCGACCTGTCGGTGCTCGGCCGGCCCGACGAGCGCGACCGTGTGGTCGACGCCGTGCAGACCTGGTACGGCGACACCGTCGACGACGCCGGCCTGCACGCCGCGATGGACCGGCTCGTCGCCGCACAGCTGTGGAGCACCGGGTTCGACGGCTCGCGCGGCGCGCTCGCGATGCTCAAGGACGCGACGAGCCAGCTCATCGGCCGGTTCGCGAAGGCCGCCCAGCAGGCCACCCGCGAGCAGTACGGCCCCGGTCCGCTCACGCGGTACGCCGCGAACCTCGTGGTCCCGCTCGACACGACCGCCGAGATCCTCGTGCTCAAGGGCCTCGCGGTCGCGTACGTCATGGCGCCGCGCGAGCTCGAGCCGCTCTACCACCGGCAGCGCGAGGTCCTCACCGACCTCGTCCGGGTCATGTCGGACCGGGCGCCGCTGGCCCTCGAGCCGCCGTTCGCCGCCGACTGGAAGGCTGCCCCGGACGACGCCGCCCGGCTGCGCGTCGTCATCGACCAGGTGGCCTCCCTGACCGACGTCTCCGCAGCCGACCTGCACGCCCGGCTGGTCCACCCGCCCCGCCACTGACGGCGCGCTGCCCGGGCCGGCGCGTCACGCCGCTGCGGACGCGCTCGCGGCCCGCGCGTCGCGGACGACGGACGTCGCCGACCTCGCCGGAATCACCCCCGGCACGTACGCACGGGCGGCCGCCGAGACCCGGGAGGCCCTCGCCGACGCCTAGACTCACCCGCGTGGCAGGCCGGATCGTGCGCGAGGACGTGGAAGCGGTCCGCGAGCGCGCACGCATCGAGGAGATCGTCGGCCAGCACGTCACGCTGAAGACCGCCGGCGTCGGCTCGCTCAAGGGCCTGTGCCCGTTCCACGACGAGCGCTCACCGTCGTTCCACGTCCGCCCGCAGGTCGGCCGCTACCACTGCTTCGGCTGCGGCGAGGGCGGCGACGTCATCTCGTTCGTCCAGAAGGTCGACGGGCTCCCGTTCGCCGAGGCCGTCGAGTACCTCGCGGGGCGGGTCGGCATCCAGCTGCGCTACGAGGACGGTGCCGCGCCGCGGACGGGCGAGGAACCGGGTCGTCGTCGTCGCCTGCTCGACGCGCACCGAGTCGCCGAGGAGTTCTACCGCGAGCAGCTCAGCAGCCCGGGCGCCGCCGCGGGCCGCGCGTTCCTCGCCGAGCGAGGCTTCGACCGCAGCGCCGCCGAGCAGTTCGGGGTCGGTTTCGCCCCCCAGGGCTGGGACGGGCTGCTGCGCCACCTGCGCGGGCGCGGGTTCACGGAGCCCGAGCTGATCGCGTCGGGCCTGGTCAGCCAGGGGCAGCGGGGGATCTACGACCGGTTCCGCGGACGGCTCGTCTGGCCCATCCGGGAGGTCACCGGCGAGACCCTCGGGTTCGGCGCCCGCCGGCTGTTCGACGAGGACCAGGGACCCAAGTACCTCAACACCCCCGAGACGCCGCTGTACCGCAAGTCGCAGGTGCTCTACGGCCTCGACCTCGCGAAGCGCGACATGCAGCGCGACAAGCGGGTGGTCGTCGTCGAGGGCTACACCGACGTGATGGCGATGCACCTGTCCGGCATCGGCACGGCGGTCGCGACGTGCGGCACGGCGTTCGGCCCCGACCACGCCCGCATCGTGCGTCGGCTCCTCGGCGACTCGGGCTCGACGAGCGGCGTCCAGCTCGCGTCTGGCACGTCGGTCGGCGGGGAGATCATCTTCACGTTCGACGGTGACGCCGCCGGCCAGAAGGCCGCCCTGCGGGCGTTCGGCGAGGACCAGTCGTTCTCCGCGCAGACGTTCGTCGCGGTCGAGCGCTCGGGCATGGACCCGTGCGAGCTGCGGCAGGCCAAGGGCCCGGACGCGGTGGCGGCGCTCGTGGCGGCCCGCACCCCGCTCTACGAGTTCGTGATCCGGTCGACGCTCGCCGCGCACGACCTGACGACGGTCGAGGGCCGGATCGGTGCGCTGCGGGCCGCGGCGCCTGTCGTCGCGGGCATCCGGGACGCCGCGCTGCGCCCCGAGTACACCCGCCTGCTGGCCGGGTGGCTCGGCATCGACGACCAGGAGACGGTCCGCCGGGCTGTCGCCGGGGCGTCGCGCGCACCGTCCCGTCCCACGGAGCAGCGCCCCGCCCGCCGCGACGGCTCCTCGGGACGCGGCGACGGCGGCCCCGGGCACGGTGACTTCGGCCGGAACGAGAACCGCAGGTCCGACAACGGCAGGTCCGACAACGGCAGGTCCGACAACGGCAGGTCCGACAACGGCCGGTCCGACGGCCGCGACGACCGACGCGACGGCCGTGGTGGTGAGTCCGTGCAGGTCCCGGTCGCGCGCATGCCCGTCCCGGACCGCCGTGACCCCGTCGCGCAGATCGAGCGCACCGCCCTCGAGGTGGTCCTCCAGCAGCCGTCGCTCGTGCCGGTCGAGTTCGACGCCCTCGCGTCCGACGCGTTCGCCGCACCCGCCTACCGGGCCGTGCACGAGGCCGTCCGGGCCGCGGGCGGGGTGGCTGCCGCGCGGGCGGCGCAGGTCGCGGCCGGCGGCTCGGCCGCGGGCTGGGTCGGGCTGGTGAGCGAGCAGGCCGCGGAGCCCGTGCGGGCGCTCGTCACGGAGCTCGCCGTCGCTCCGCTGCCCGAGGACCGGCCGGAGAGCCTGCCGAACTACGTGCGGGGCGTCGTCATGAGCCTCGTCGAGATCGGGTACACCCGGCACATCGCGGAGCTCCGGGGTCGCCTGCAGCGGATGGACCCCGCCGCCGACGGGTACCGGGCGGCGTACGCCGAGCTCGTCGAGGTCGAGGGCCGCCGCCGGATGCTGCGCGAGAGCGCCTGACGGAGGTCAGCTGCCGAGCTGCATCGCGACCGAGCCGGCGTCCGCGCGCTGCACGGTCGTCCGGCCGCGGTGAGACACCTCGACCTGGTAGAACTCCGAGTCCGGCACGGTGAGCGCGAACGGCAGCGCGCACGGGCCGTAGTACAGGTCGGGGTACGCGACCCTGCTCTCCTCGTCCGTGTACCTGCGCTCGCCCGTCCCCGCCCCGAGCGTGGTCGTGCCGACGATGGTGCCGGCGGCGTCGTAGACGGTGACGGTCGTGCCCTCGCCGACGTCGCCGTACCCGTTGATGCCGCCGCACGACGACCCGTCGGGTGCGATCTGGACGGTCGCCGTGACCTGCCCCTGCTGGTAGAAGCCCACGACGGTGAACGTGCCCGCCAGCTGGACGGTCACCGGCGCTGCTGCCGGCGGCGGGGGCGCGGCCGGGGCTGCGGGTGCGACCGGCGCCGGGTCCGCGGCGGTGGTCGGCGCCGGGGCTGCGACCGGTCCGGGCGTGGCCGTCGCGGACGGCACCGGGGCCGCTGGGGTCGGGGTGCTGGACGCGGACCTGGTCGGGCCGGCGGCGGCGTCCGGTGCGGCGGCGGCGGACGGCGTGGCCGTGGCGGACCCGGTGACGTACCCGGCGACGAACAGCACGGCACCGGCGGCGACGGCGGCTCCCGCGGTGACGAGGCGTCGGTCGGGGCCGGTCCGCGGAGCGGGGTCGGCGTCAGGCCCGTCGACCTCGGCCGCGGGTGCAGGGCTCAGCGGTGCGGTCGGTGCCTGCGTCGCCGTCGCCACCGTGGGCGCGGCCGGCCGGACCGGGGCTGGTGCGGCGGCGTCGAGCCGCTCGGTCCAGCGCCCGCCGTCCCACCAGCGCATCGCACCCTGGGGGTCGCGGTAGAACCCCGGCGGTGGGGTCGCGGGGGAGAGGCCGTCGGTGGTGTCCACGTGCAGAGATCGGCGCGCGGCGGGGCCACCTTGAGTCAGCGCAGGGCGACAGCCCCGGTGCCGTCGTCGACGGGCAGGGTGTGGTGGAACGCCGCGGTGACCGTCATCGCCCGCACGCTGAGCCCGCCGCCGTAGTACGACAGGAACGCGGTGTCGGTCGCGTCCCGTCCGGTCGCGATGCGCAGGAACGTCGGGCGGGGGGCGAGCCGCGTCGCGTCGACCACCTGCCACGCACCGTCGACGTAGGCCTCGGCCACCGCGTGGAAGTCCATCGGCTTGAGCCCGGGCGCGTACACCGACGCGAGGCGCGCGGGCACGTCCTTGGCCCGCAGCAGAGCGACGACGAGGTGTGCGAAGTCCCGGCACACGCCGCGACGCTTGAGCAGGGTGTCCGTGGCGCCGTCCGTGGGGGAGCTCGACCCCGACAGGTAGGTCACGTGGCCGCTGACCCAGGAGACGACCGCGTCGAGCAGCTCCGCACCGGACAGGCCGCTGAACTGGTCCCGGGCGAACGCGAGCAGCCGGTCCGACTCGGCGTACCGGCTGGGCCGCCGGTACTCGATCAGGTCGACGTCCTCGATCTGGGGGAGGTCCGCCTGACCGGTCACGGTGGCGTGGTAGTCGACGACCACGCGACCTTGCGGGGCGAGCACCCGGTGGGTGCGCCCGCCGTGCGGACCCTTGATCTCGACGACGTCGAGAGGGCCGTCCTCGTGCCGCACGGACAGCACCTCGGTGCGGTCGTACGACCCGTCGGCGACGGCGATGGACAGGAGCATCTCGAGCGGCGCGCGCACGTCGAGAGAGAGATGAGAAGTCACGGTGCGCAGCACGGCCGCGGGTCCATTTCTCGGCCGTCGGTGGCCGGACCATCAGAGGGAGCAGCGCAAGTGTGAGGCCCACCAGGTCATCCGTCCAGTCCGTGGACAGTGATCACCCGCGCAAGGTCGCGCGGGGTCCTCCCGGGCCCTCACCGCTGCTCCCTCCGACGTCCGTGCGGACCGCCAGGAGGGTCCCGTCCGGCACGGGGTGGAGCCCGTGCCGGACGGCCTCACCTCAGCTGTGCAGCGTCCACCGCTGCGCGCCGGTGCCGTTGCAGTCCCAGATCTGGACCTGGGTGCCGGCCGTGGTCGAGGCGCTCGGGTTGTCGAGGCACCGGCCGGACTGCGGGTTGAGGTACGACCCGTTGGCCTGGGGCACCCAGACCTGCGCGCCGGTGCCGTTGCAGTCGTAGAGCTGCACCTTGGTGCCGTTGCCTGTACCGCCGCCGGTGATGTCGAGGCACTTGCCCTGCACCTTGAGCGTGTTCCCGGGCTGCGTGGCGGTCCACCTCTGGGCGACGGTGCCGTTGCAGGCCCAGATCTGGATCTTGTTGCCGTTGGCGGTGCTCTGCGCGTCGTTGTCGAGGCACATGCCGTTGGCGTTGGTGATCGAGCCCGCGTTCGTCGTCCCGCCACCGCCGCCACCCCCACCGGTGAACGGCTGGATGACGAGCCCTGCGGCGGACGGCGACCCGTCGTTGACGAGGGACTCGAAGTTGCCGACGTCGTCGAACGCGAACGCGTACGCCTTCCCGTCCGCCATGTTCTCGTGCACGATCCGCCCGTACTGGTTGGCGGGGTTGCTCCTGTAGAACTGCGACGCGTCGGTGCTCGGCTGGGTGTCGACCGTGCCGAGCGTGCCGCGGTTGAGGGCCGCGCACAGGGTCCGGGCGATGGGGCCGACGACGAGGTCGTTGGGTGCGAGCAGCGCACCGTCGCAGCCCCACACGTCGGCGCTGCTCGGCCGGTTGAAGGAGGCGACCTGCGCCCCGGACGCGTTCGTGAACCGCATGACGGTGCCCGACGTGCGGCCGAAGTACTTGGTGCCCGGCTGGTCCGCGAACGGCACGACCGTCAGCGTCCTGCCGGTGTACGCGCTCCAGGCCGAGGCGATGTAGGAGTCCAGGTACGTGGTGCTCAGCAGCCCGGCGCCCGCCGCCTTGCCGGGGGCGAGCACCCGCAGCACGGTGCCGTCCGACCGGCGGACCACGGTGTTCGCCCACCCGGCCTGCGCGGCGATGCCGTTGATCGTCTTGTCGCGGCCGTCGGCGACGAGCTCGCCGGACTTCCGCGTGCCCGTCGAGCCCGTGACGGTGACCGTGTGGGGCACCGCGAACATGTCGACCTGCGAGCTGTTCAGCCACAGCCCGGCGTCGTTGTACGTGAGCTCGCTCCAGTCGAACAGGATGTTCTTGTTCGCGTCGCCGGAGGACCACGGCGCGGGCTGCACGAGGCCGTCGGGCGTGAGGAAGAACTTGAGCTTCTCGCCGAGGGAGAAGTACACGCGGCCGGAGATGCCGCGGGGGAGCTGGATCGTCGTGCTGCTGCCGTTGGCGGGCCCGGCGATCGCGACGTCGGGTGCGGGGGTGGGCGGGTTCCCACCTGCCGGCCACGGCGTGAACGTCCCTCCGGCGTTCACGTAGCCGAGCCGTCCCGTGCTCAGGTTCGTGCCGAGCACGTACACGTAGACGGCGTCGCTGCGCCCGCTCGAGTTCGTGATGGTGAACGGCAGCCGGTCGGGGCCGACGGCGTCCGCGGCTGGTGCGACGGCGACCGCCGTCGAGACGGCGACGGCGAGCGCGCTGAGCGCTCCGAACAACCTCGTCTTCACAGGCCTGCTCCTCTGGGGTGTTGCCGGCGGACTGCGCGGATCGGGGGTGCCCGCGCAGCGGTGGCGCCGGGGAGGTGCAGGTCACCTCCCCGGCGCCGGGTCGAAGGTCAGCTGTGCAGGGTCCACTTCTGCGCGCCGCTGCCGTTGCAGTCCCAGATCTGGACCTGGGTGCCGGCCGTGGTCGACGCGTTGGGGTTGTCGAGGCACCGGTTGGACGCCGGGTTGTAGTAGCCGCCGTTCTGCGGGATCCACACCTGCGCGCCGGTGTTGTTGCAGTCGTAGAGCTGGACCTTGGTGCCGTTGGCGGTGCCGCCGCCGGTGATGTCGAGGCACTTGCCCTGGACGTGCAGGGTCGTGCCGGCCTGCACGAAGGTCCACTTCTGGGCGACGGTGCCGTTGCAGGCCCAGATCTGGATCTTGTTGCCGTTGGCGGTGCTCTGCGCGTTGTTGTCCAGGCACATGCCGTTGGCGTTGGTGATCGAGCCGGCGGTCGTCGTGCCGCCCCCGCCCCCACCGCCCCCGCCGCTGCCCGAGCCGGCCGTGTACGCCGCGACGTAGTCGACGACCATCGGCACGCCCGACTGGGTCGCGCTCGTCGGTCCGCCGCCGAACGCCGCGGGGAACCCGCCGCCGATCGCCACGTTGAGGATCATGAAGAACCCGTGGTGGGTGGCGTTGTTCCAGGTGGTGGCGTCGACCTGGTTGGCGGTGATCGTGAAGAAGTTGCTGCCGTCGAGGTAGAACCGCAGCTGCTCGGGCGAGACGCTGCGGTCCTGCTCCACCGCGTACGTGTGGAACCCGGTCTGGCAGCCGGAGCAGGCGCGCTCACCGCTGCCGATGCCGGTCGTCTCGTTGCACGGGCCGCCCGGGTTGGTGCCGCAGTGGAGGGCGGAGAAGACCGAGCTGCGCCCGTTGATGTCCTCCATCACGTCGATCTCGCCGATGCTCGGCCACCCGGTCGCGCCGGTGCCGCGCGCGGCGGCGCCCAGCGCCCAGAACGCCGGCCAGTAGCCGGCGGCCGCGGCGCCCGAGACGTTGGGCTGCTGGAGACGGGCCTCGAGGCGCAGCTTGCCGCCGGCAGGTGCGGCGAAGTCGGTCCGCTGGGTCTCGACGCGGCCGCTGGTCCACTGCCCGGAGGCGCTGCGGATCGGCTTGATGACCAGGTTCCCGGCGCCGTCCTGGTAGACGTTCTGGGTGCTGCTGGTCATCGTCTCGATCTCGCCGGTGCCCCAGTTGGCGGCTCCGCCGGGATAGCCGGTGCCGATGTCGTAGAGCCAGTTCGCGGTGTTGAGGCCGGTGTTCGCGGCTCCGTTGAAGTCGTCGACGAACTGCTGGGTCCAGCCCGACGGCGTGGGCGGCGCGGCGGCGGTGGCGTCACCTGCGCCGGTGAGCGCGGCGGCCACGAGGGCGGTCGCGACGAGGGCGATCCGGGGGAGCCGGCGGCGGTGTGCGGATGTGCGGACGTGCGTCATGGGGGTGCACCACTTTCCGGGTGGGCTGCATGAACGGTGGGCGTCGGCCGTCGACGGGCGCGCGGCAGCGACCGTGCGCGCGGGAGCGGCGCAGCGGCTGGCTGGTGCGGTCGTCGTCGGCGCGGCGCGTGGAGGGCTCGGGGGAGAGCACTCGGTCGGCGCTCGTCACTGAGCGCGCTGGGGGACGCCGTGTCGAATGCGGTGAATGTGCTGATCAGGCACTTTCGCCGGATGACAACGTATGGGTAACGGTGACACGAGTCAACATCGGTGTGTCCTGGCATCGCCACCTCCTCGTCCGTGTCGACGGGTGCCCCGGCTCCTTCGCGCGGTCACCGGGGCACCCGTCCCGCGGGCTCGTCCTAGACCCGGCGGCAGCGCACGGCGGGGTTCGCCAGCGCGACGAGCTCCCGTGCCTGCTCGACGAACCAGTGGCCGGCGGCCGGGTCGACCGTCCCTCGTTCGGGGTCCGTCGGGCCGCCCGTGCCGCGGAAGCACTCGCCGTCCGACTCACCGGGCACCTTGACCCACAGGTAGGCGTCGACCAGGTCGTTCCCGGTCCGGGTGGTGGGCCGTGCGCCCAGCCCGCGACCCGGCGGGTTGCACCATGTCTCGGCGTCGGAGTACGTCCCGGCCGGTGGCGCCCACGGGCCCTGACCGTTGCGGCTGGTGTCGACGACGAAGTGGGTCGTGGCGGGCACGTCGCCGAGGATCAGGTCGTACCGCGAGTTGATGCCCTTCGTGTTGTGCACCGCCTCGGGCGCCGAGTCGCTCCAGATGCCCGTGTTGCCGAGCAGCACGCCGTTCCAGTCGTTCGCGGGACCTCCGCTCCAGTACTGGTGGCCGCAGCTCGCGAAGTCGCCGGGGGACACCTGCGTCACGTAGGCGATGCAGCGCGACACCCAGGTGCCGTACTGCACCGAGTTCTCGGTGTACTCGTAGTTGGAGACGTTGAGGAAGAACCCGTCGGCCCGCTGCACCCCCGCCTTGAGCAGCCGGTCCGCGGACTCGCCCGCGGGCAGCCAGTACGGCCCGGTCCCGTCGAGGTACACGACGGTCCGGGGCCGGGCCTTCAGCGCGTCGACCGCGTAGTTCAGCACCTCGAAGCGTGCCTGCACGGCTGTCGCGGGGTCGACCTCCTGCGGCTGGCACTTCTCCGCCACGCCGTCGAGCGTGGTGTACCAGGGGATGACGCCGAGCCCGTCGGGCTCGAGGACCACGACGGCCTGCCGGTCGCCGATGCCGGCGGCGAACGCGTCGATCCACGCCTTGTACGCCTCGACGCTCGCGGCGCCGCCTGCCGAGTACAGCGCGCAGTCGCGGAACGGCACGTTGTAGGCCACGAGCACCGGCACGTTCCTCCCTGCGCGCCTGACCAGGCTCGACACGTCCTTGCGGACCTGGGCGGGCGTGCCGTCGGTGAACCAGGTCGCGCTGGGAATCCGGCCGAGCAGCAGCGCGTCCTGCTTCGCCTGGCCCTTGAGCGAGCGTGCGGCCTCGACGGTGGAGCTCTGCGGGTCGACGTAGAGCCGTGTGGACGGCGTGAGCACGTCGTTCGCGGCCTGGGCGGAGGTGGCGCCGAGCGTGCTGAGGGCGAGGGCGCACGCGGCGAGGGCGACGATGCCCCGACGTCTGCGGAGGGGTGGTGCCATGGGGAGGTCTCCCGAGGTTGGGCCGAGCCCAGACGGCATCGGCTGGTGGTCGCATATGGCCAGAACTGGAAGCGCTACCAGTTTGGGTTCGGCCATCGTGGCCCTCGCGACGACGGGCGTCAAGATCGGACCAACCGGTCAGGTCGCAGGTGGTGGCGGATCCGCCGACGACGAGCCCGTCTCGGTGGTGAGGACCCCCGAGCGCGACCACTATGGAGCGGTCGGCACCCAACTCTGAGGGGCGATCATGAGCGTGTACCGAGTCATCGACGTCATCGGGACCAGCGACACGTCGTGGGAGGCGGCCGCAGCCGAGGCCATCGCCACGGCGTCGGGATCGCTGCACGACCTGCGCGTCGCGGAGGTGACCAAGCAGGACGTCGTCGTGGGCGAGGACGGCTCGCTGGTGTACCGGACCCGGCTCCAGCTGTCGTTCAAGTACAAGCCCGAGTGAGCCGTCGGCGGGGCGGCCGGACGAGGTCTCACGCCCCGCCGTGCGGGTCCTCGACGACCGCGACGTCCCGCGAGCCTGGGACCGGACCGGACCGGACCGGACGGGTCCGTGCCGGCCCACCGCTCCGTGGCCGCTCGTCCGCCCCGCACGACCGCTGTGTCAGGATCTCCCGAGCGCGACGGGCGCGTGAGTCGAGGGAGAACTGATGGCAGGCGGTCTGGCCGCGCTTCTGGACGACATCGCCGCGCTGGCGAAGCTCGCCGCGGCATCTGTCGACGACGTGAGCGCCGCCGCGGGCCGTGCGAGCGCCAAGGCCGCGGGCGTCGTCATCGACGACACGGCCGTGACGCCCCGCTACGTCACCGGGTTCACCCCCGACCGTGAGCTGCCGATCATCCGGCGCATCGCGGTCGGCTCGCTGCGCAACAAGCTGCTGTTCATCCTCCCCGCGGCCCTGCTGCTCAGCCAGTTCGTGCCGTGGCTGCTCACGCCGATCCTCATGGTCGGCGGCGCGTACCTGTCCTACGAGGGTGCCGAGAAGATCTGGGAGCTCGTCAGCGGGCACGCCGAGGAGCACACGACCACCCCGGTCGCGGCGCAGGGCGCCGACACCGAGAAGTCGATGGTCGGGGGAGCGATCCGTACCGACTTCATCCTGTCGGCCGAGATCATGGTCATCGCCCTCAACGAGGTCGCCGACGAGCCGTTCGTGTCGCGGGCGATCATCCTCGCCGTCGTCGCGCTCGCGATCACCGCGCTCGTCTACGGCGTCGTCGGCCTCATCGTGAAGCTGGACGACATCGGGCTCCACCTCGCGGGTCGGAGCAACCGTGCGGTCGCGGCCACCGGGCGGGGGCTGGTCGTCGCGATGCCGAAGATCCTGTCCGTCCTGTCCTCCGTCGGCATCGTCGCGATGCTGTGGGTCGGCGGGCACATCCTGCTCTCCGGTGTCGACGAGCTGGGGTGGCACGCGCCGTTCGAGCTGCTCCACCACCTCGAGGAGGCCGTCGACGGCGTGCCGGGCATCGGCGGTCTGCTCGCGTGGCTCGTCGACACCCTCGGCTCGGCGCTCGTCGGCCTCGTGGTCGGTGCGGTGATCGTCGCCGTCATGCACGTGGTCCCTCGGCGCCGGAAGGCCGAGCCGGCACACTGACGTCCCGCTCGAGATGCTCAGTGTGCTGAGTGTCGGCATGCTCCTGACATGGACACGACGCACGCCGGCCTCGACGGACCCACGATCACCTCGGACCGCGTCCGGCAGGTGACCGTCCTGCTCGGAGGCGCTGTCGCCGTCGCGGCGGCCGCGGTCGGCTCCGGCGCGTTCGGGGGGCAGGCGATCCAGGACGCCGCCGGCGGGGCGCTGTCCGACTCCGCGACCCCGGTGGCACCGGCCGGACCGGCGTTCTCGATCTGGTCGGTGATCTACCTCGGCCTCGCGGTCGTCGCGGTCTGGCAGGCGCTGCCCCGGCAGGCGAGCAACCCACGCCTGCGGGCGACCGGGTGGTGGGTCCTGGCCTCCATGCTGCTCAACGCGCTGTGGATCGGCGTGGTGCAGGCCGGGTCGCTCGTCGGCAGCGTGCTCGTCATCCTCGCGCTGCTCGCCGTCCTGTGCGTCCTGCTCGTCGCGCTCGTCGCCGAGCCGCCGCACGGGGCCCTCGACGTGACGGTCGACGTGACGGTCGGGCTGTACCTCGGCTGGGTGAGCGTTGCGACGCTCGCGAACGTCGCCGCGTGGCTGGCGGACGCGGAGGTCGGCGGGCTCGGCCTGGGCGCCACCGGGTGGTCGGTCGTCCTGCTCGTCCTCGCGGCGGGGCTGGCGCTCGTCTACGCGCGCTACGGGCGGCGGCGTCCGACCGTGGTCGTCCCGGTCGGGGTGGCGATGGCCTGGGGGCTCGCGTGGATCTGCGTCGGCCGGGCCCAGGGGCCGCTGCAGGACCGGACCGTCGCGATCGTCGCGGGCCTCGCAGCGGCGACCGCACTGCTCGGTCCGGTGGCCCTGACGCTGGTGGGGCGCCGCCGCTGATCGGGGTGTGCCGCGACGCGGTCGGCCGCCCCCCCCGTCGAGGGCCGCCGAACTCGCTGCTAGAACCCGCAGGCGGCGGACAGCGCCTCCGGGTTCGAGAACCTGTAGAAGTACGCCTCGGTGGGGCGGACTCTCGGGGTCGAGCCGGTGTAGGTACCCCGGAAGGCGCGGTGCACGTACTCGTCGCGCGATCCGACGACGAAGCCCTGCTTGCCGGCGTAGGTGAACGTCGTCCTGTACCGCCCGTCGCCGTTGTCGGTGCAGTGGACGTCGGCGATGGGTCCCGACACGACGTTGTCCGTCGCGGGCTCGGCCCAGGGGTTGGACCCGTGCTTGCCGTACGAGCTCGAGCCGCCCGACGTCGGTGCCTTCTGGGCGGCCTTCTTCGCCGCCTGCTCGGCGGCGAGCCGGGCCTGCTCGGCGTCGTACGCCGCGATCGCGTCGGACAGCCTCTGCTGCTCGGCCGCGACGGTCGCGGACGCCGCGTCGATCGTCGAGTAGACGCCGGTCCCGATCGCAGCCCGCAGACCCTCGACCGCAGCGTTCAGCGCCGCCGGGTCCGCCTTGCCGGCCGACGCGGCGACCACCGGCGTGGTGCCGTCGACCACGGCGTTCGCCGCGGCGACGCGCGCCTCCCGCTCCACCGTCTGCGCGGCGGACGCCGCCTGTGCCGTTGCGCTGCGCTGCTCGCGGAGCCAGTCCTGCTCGTCCTGTGCGACCTTCGCGCCGGCGACGGCACGCGCGTGGGCAGCGGCCTCCTGCCGGGCGTCCTCGGCGGCGTCGGCCCGCACCGCGACGACGGTGAGGACAGCGGCCACCACGAGGGCGAGGCCCGCGGCCGCGGCACCGACCTTCACGGGGGTGCGGGAGAGGGACGTGCGCAGGGCTGTCACGGTGCTCGCGTCTCGTAGGTCCGACGATCGGGTCAAGGGTCTTCTCACGGGATCGGCCGGAGCCGCCGCCGTGTGAGCGGTCGCACTGTAGTCCGACGACCGAACGCGATCCGTGTATCTGGGTGGTGCCCTTTCGCCTGCCCACCCGGACGGCCGACCGCCGGGCGGCCGCTGGCAGCCTGTGCGGATCCAGCGCCGAACCGTGCGACCACGCACGGGCGTCGGCGGAAGGTCGCGACGCAGGGGGCGTCATGGTCAGGGTGCGTGCTGTCGGACGAGCAGGGATCGCGGCGCTCGTCGCCGCGCTCACGATGCTGGGCGGGATGCCGGGCGCCGTTGCCGCGCCGCCCGTGCACCGCCTCGACCGGGACCTGCCGAGCGACGCCCCCGGGCAGCAGGCGAGGTCGCTCGCGGCCGGCGGCACCACGCTCACGTTCGACGAGGCGAAGAAGCAGGCCAGGCTGCGGGTCGACGACGGCGGCACCCTCGACCAGTACCTGTACGGCCCGGGGCCGATCACTTTCGACATGGACCTGCAGGGCTTCGAGCCCGACCCGGCGGGCGGGCAGCCCGTCGAGCTGCGGATGTTCGTCTACGACGTCGACCAGGCCGGGTCGGGCGAGTGCGGGCCCGAGGTGGACCGGGTGTCCGTCAACGGCCACCCCGTCGGGACGCTGACCGGTGCCGACAGCCAGTGGATCGTCAACACGTTCTCGATCCCGGCCGGGACCCTGGAGCCGACGGCGAACTCGTTCCGCGTCGACATCGACACGGGCGGCACCGGCTGCTGGGCCGTCCAGGTCGACTGGGCCGAGGTGACGCTCCCGTTCACCATCGCGCAGCTCAGCACGGACGCGACCGACGACGTCGACATCCTGCGCGGGACCAGCACGGACGAGATCCCGGACCGCGTCTTCGAGCGCGCCTTCGACGCGTCCGGCAACCTCACCGCTCCGACGGCCGACGACCCGATCGCCGACTCCATGAACGACACGCACTGGTTCAGCGGCCCGACGGCCGGCCAGTTCACGTACGGGTACACGCTCGACGCCTGGCCCGCGAAGCCCGACTGGGAACCCACCGTGAAGGCCCGGTGGCAGTTCTCCGGCGGCGGTGGGAGCGGGAGCGGCCCGGCCGCGGGCGTCACCGGCTGGGACGGCGAGGTCACGGTCGACGTGCCGACGCTCACCGGGAAGTACGACCTCACGATGTGGCTGGAGATCAGCAAGGACGGCACCGTCCTCGTCGAGCAGGAGCGGACCACGAGCGTGTACGTGCTGCTCGGCGAGCCCGTCGGCGGCGGCTGGTTCGGCCCGTCGACGGCGACCCCGAAGCAGCAGTGGCTCGACCGGGCGTTCCAGCTCGGGGCGAGCGGCAAGTCCGCGCCGGCCGACCTCCTGCGGTCCCTGACCGACGGGATCTACGCCAACCCGCTGGGCTGGTCCTACGTCGGCACCGCGCCGTACAACACCCCTGAGGAGCTCATCGAGGGCACCGGGACGCGCGGCGAGTGCTTCAACTTCCGCGACGTGTGGTGGATCCTCGCGCTGAGCGTGGGCGTCGACGTGTCCACGGACGGCTACGACCACAACCCGTTCGTCACGACGACGCGCCCGGCCCTCGACGGCAACGCGAGCGCGAACGCCGCACCGGCCGCCGGGGGCGCACCGGACCGCTGGTTCTTCGGCCGCCACGGCTGGGGCACGTACGGCGGCACCCGGTACGACCCCACGTTCGGCGTGGTCGCGCCCGACGCCGCCACGCAGTTCGAGAACGACAGCATGCTCTGCAAGGTCTACGGCGGCACCGTGGCGTCCTTCTTCTGCGGCGAGACCAACGGCGGGACGAACGCCTACGAGGTGGTCCCGACCGGTGCGACGAACGCCACCGGATGGCCGCTCAACACGTACCGGCTGCTGCCGCCACCACCCGCGCCGGCCCCGTTCCAGAGGCTGGCGGCGACCACGGCGCTCGCCGCTGCCCTCCCCGTGACCGACCAGGGCGAGGACACCGACGGCGACGGCCGGTCCGACTGGCTGCGCGTCGACGTCCCGGTGACCGCACCGGCCGACGGCCCGCACACCGTCCTCCTGCACCTGTCGGCGGCCGACGGCACGTACCTGGCCACCGGCACGCTGGACCCGTCGTCGCGCGCGAACCTCGTGCTGCAGACGGACCTCACGGCGGGCGCGCACACCGTCGTGGTCCGGTTCCCGGGCCGCGCGGTCCAGGCGAGCGGTTCCGACGGCCCGTACACGGTGAGCGGCGAGGTCCGGGCACCGGACGGGTCCGTCGTCGGGAGCGTGGACCACACCACCCAGCCGTACGACCGCACGACCTTCCAAGGGCCGCTCGCCACCACAGGTGCGGTCACCGACGAGGTGGTCGGCGACCAGTTGCGGCTGCACGTCCCGCTCACCCCGGCCGCGTCCGGCCCGGTCACGGTCGCCGTCCAGCTCTTCGCGGGCGGAACCCAGGTGGGCGCGACGAGCAGCGACGTCACCCTCACGGCACCCACCGCGCAGGACGTCACGCTCGACCTCGCGACCGCGCCGATCTGGTCGCACGGCGTCGACGGCCCGTACACCGCCTACCTCACCGTGCGCGACGCGACGTCGACGACCGCGCTCACGCACACCACCGCCGCGTACGACGCCGACGCGCTCGCGCCGCCGCCGGTGCGCATCGGCCCGGACGTGAGCGACACCGGCACGGACACCGACGGCGACGGCCGGTTCGACACGCTCGACGTCGCCGCCGAGGTCGTCGCGACCACCACCGGTCCCGTCACGGTGCACGCCGCGCTCGTCGCGCCCGACGGCACCCGCGTGACCTCGGCCGACGCGACGGTCGACGCCGGCCCGGCACCCGCGGCCGTCACCGTCCACCTGAGCGGCGCGGACATCGCCGAGGCCGGTCTCGACGGTCCGTACGACGTCGCGCTCGTGGTCGACGAGCCGTCCGGCAGCCCGCAGATGACGCGCGTGCACCGGACCGGCCCGTACCAGGCCAGCCAGTTCGACCCGCCGGTCGCGCTGCTCACCGGCACGTACTCCGACACCGCGGTCGACACCAACGGGGACACGCACCCCGACGTGCTCCGGGTCGACGCGGGGATCACCGTCACCGAGGGTGCCGACGTCACGGTGAGCGGCACCCTCGTCGACCAGGCGGGCGACCGCGTCGCGAAGGCGTCCGTCACGGCGTCGTTCGTCGCCGGCACCGGCTTCGTCAGCCTCGACTTCGCGGGGGCGGACATCGACGCCCACGGCGTCGCCGGGTCGTACCGGCTGACGGGCGTCGAGCTCGGCCGCCCCGGTGAGGCACCGCAGGTCACCGCGCTGGACGTCCACACCACCGCCGCGTACGCCGCGGACCTGTTCCGGCCGGGCGGCGCGTTCTTCGTCGACTCCGTCGCGGACCGCGGCCAGGACGACGACGGGGACGGCCTGTTCGACGAGCTCGCCGTGGACGTCACCGTGCAGGTGCAGGAAGCCGGCTTCTACTCGGCGAACGGCCGCCTCACGGACGCGACCGGCGAGGAGATCGAGTGGAGCGGCACCCAGCAGTTCCTCGACGTCGGCTCCCAGGTGCTCACCCTGCTGTACGACGGGCGGCTCATCTCCGGCCGCGCCGCCGACGGCCCGTACCGCATCGAGTCGCTGTCCGTGTACGACGACCCCGCCCAGCCGGCCACGCTGCGCGAGCCGCACCTCACGGCCGCCTACACGTGGCAGCAGTTCGAGCTCGGCGCGGCGTTCGCCGGGCACGTCACCTCGGACGGCGAACCGCTCGAAGGGGCCGCCGTGGCCGTCCCCGGGGTGGCGTACGACGTGACCGACGCGACGGGTGCCTACCGCCTCGCCGTGCCGTCCGGCGGCACCTACCCGGTCGTCATCTCGGCCGACCCGGCGCTCGAGCCGTGGACGATCCTCGTGAACGGCACCGAGCAGGCGACCGGGACGACCGTGCAGGCGGACGTCACCGACGGCGGCACGACCACCGTCGACTTCGTCCGCGGCGCCGCCCCCGCCCCGCCCGGCTACCAGGCGCTCGCGGGCGACACGATCGCCGACACCCGCACCGGCGACGGCGTGCCCCGGGGGCGGGTCGGCCGCGACGGGCTCGACGTCGCCGTCGCAGGCCACGGGGGAGTCCCCGAGTCCGGTGTCGGAGCGGTCGTCCTGCGCGTTCAGGCGCTGCGTCCGCAGGGGTTCGGAGCGCTCCGGGTGCGGCCGTCGGACGGCCCGCAGCCCGCGGACCCGCAGGTCGCCTACGGGTTCGACGACACCGCCGGCCTCGCGGTCGTCCCGCTCGGCGCCGACGGCACGGTGCACCTGACCGCCTCGCACGGCCGCCCGCACGTCGTCGTCGCCGTCGCCGGGTACTTCCCGGCCCCCGGCACCGACCCCGCGTACACGCCCGTGACCCCGACGCGGCTGGCCGACACGGAGTCCTGCCTGCCGTTCCTGCGGCTGCGGTGCACCACGGACGTCACCGTCGCGGGACGCGGCGGCGTGCCGACCACGGGTGTCGGCGCCGTCGTCCTGTCGACGGCCGTCGAGCAGCCGTTCTGGTGGGGCGCGCTGTCCGTGCACGGCACGGCCGACCCCGTCCCGCCCGTGCCGACGCTCACGTACTCGTGGCTCCGGCCGGCCGCCGCGACCGTCGTCGTCCCGATCGACGCCGCCGGCAAGGTGCGCGTGAGCGCGTCCGGCGGGCCGGTGCACCACCGGCTGTCCGTCGTCGGGTGGCTGCCGACCGGGACGTACACGCCGGTGCTCCCGACCACGCTCGCCGCGGCATCCGCCGACGCCGACGTGCAGGTCACAGGCGTGGCAGGGGTGCCGACCACCGGGGTCGGAGCCGTCGCGCTCCAGGTCGTCGGGTCCGCGGGCTTCACGCCCGGGACGCTCACGATCCACCCGAGCGACGCCGCCGCACCGGCCGCAGCCGATGTCCTCGTGCCGCGGTGGGGCTCGTCGGCCGGCCTGGTCGTCGTCCGGCCCGGAGCGGACGGCAAGGTGCGACTCGCGGTGACCGGCCACCCGCACGCCAAGGTCGCCGTCGTCGGGTGGGTGCCCGGCGGGTGAGCCGCCCGGCCGTGCGCACGGGAGCGGTTCGTCGGGATACTGCCGCCATGGCGATCGGCGGCAGCACGGCGTACGCGGGTGTCGACCACCTCCCTCCGCTCGTCCGGGCGGCGATCGACCTCGCCACCGAGGTGGGGTTCGACCACTCGTGCCGACCCGAGCAGGGCCACCTGCTGGCGCTCCTCGCACAGGGCTGGTCGGGGGGCCGCATCGGCGAGACGGGCACCGGGTGCGGCGTCGGCCTGGCGTTCATGACCACGGCGACGGCTCCGGGCACGTCCCTCGTCAGCATCGAGCTCGACGAGCAGCGAGCGGCGGCGTCCGCGGCCCTGTTCGCCGACCATCCGCGCGTGCGGGTGCTGCAGGGCGACTGGACCGGGCTGCGCGCCCACGGACCCTTCGACCTGCTCGTCCTCGACGGCGGCGGCAAGGGCAAGGACCTGTCGCTCGACTCCCGCATCGACCCGACCGACGGGTGGCTCAACATCGGCGGCACGCTCGTCCTCGACGACTTCGTCCCCGCGGGCGAGCCCGGCGCCGAGGACCACGACGACGCCCGGCGGCACTGGCTCGAGCACCCGGCCCTGCGGTCCACCGAGATCCGCCTCGCCGCCGACCTGGCCACCATCGTCGGCGTCCGCTGGCGGTGACGCCTGTACGTGCGCGGTGACGACCGGGCCTGATCCGACGAACGTCAGGGCGCCGCCGGGAACGCGTGCCGGGCCACCAGGATCACGACGAGGCTCGCGACCACCAGCGCGGCGCCGACGAACGGGAGCGCATCGAGCCCAGGGCCGACGAGCACGAGCGCACCGAGGGCGGCGCCACCGCCGATGCCGATGTTCGCCGTCGAGTTCACCAGCGCACCGATGACGTCGGGCGAGCCGCCGCGGGTGCGGATCGCGGCCGTCTGGAACACCGAGGCCATGGCGCCGAACGACCCGCACCAGATCGCCGCGCCGGCCAGCACGCCGGCCGTCGTCGGGAACGTCAGGCCGAGCGCGAGCAGCCCGAGGGCCATGCCTGCGTGGACGACGACGGTGCCGCGCCGGGGGTGCCGGTCCAGGGACGTCGCGGCGTACGCGGTGCCGAGCAGGCCGACGGCGCCCAGGCCCAGCAGCACGGGCCCGACGGCTGTCTCGCGCAGGCCGCTGGCCAGCAGGATCACCGAGACGTACGTGTAGACGACGTACTGGCCGAGGTAGGTGAGCGTGTTGGACGCGGAGACGATCCCGAGCCGCGCGCGGCGTGCGGTCCGGGTGTCGTCGGCGTGCGGTGCGTCGTCGGCGGACACGCCCGGCAGCAGGGTCGCGACGAGGACGGTCGCGATCCCGCACGCCGCAGCGAGGACGAGGAACCCGTTGCGCCACCCGACCGCGATCCCGAGGCTGGTGGACAGCGGCACACCGAGCACGAGACCGGCCGACGCCCCCGCCGTGACGAGGGCGAGCGCCCGGCCCGTGACCTGCGGCGCCACCAGCCGGGACGCGTACCCGATGCTCAACGAGAAGAACAGCGCGTGCGCGACACCGCCGAGCGCCCGCCCGGCGGCGACGACACCGAAGCCCGGGGCGACGCCGACGAGCAGGTTGCTGGCCGTGTACGCGGCGAGCGTGACGAGCAGCAGCCCCTTGCGCGGCAGCCGGCGGGTCCCGAGCGTCAGGGGGATCGCCAGGACCGCGACCATGAACGCGTACACCGTGACCAGCAGGCCGGCTATCGACTCGGTCACGCCGAGGTCGGCGCTCATCTGCGGCAGCAGGCCGACAGGTACCAGCTCGGTCGTGATGGCGACGAAGGTGGCGAGCGTCAGGGCGACCAGACCGCCGGTGGCGGCACGCAACGAGCCGGGCTGCCACGTGGGCGGGGCTGTCTGCGTCACGTCCGCATGCTCGCACGCGCCGCCGACGCCTTCACGCGCGGGGCGCCGCCGCCCGCCGCCCCGCGGGTGCCACAAGGTCGCGCCCCGGACGTCGCCATGCTGCAATCGGGCTCTGACGCGTCGCGGCCGGCGACGTGGCTGCGCGCCAGATCACGGGAGTTCCGATGGGCCGTTCCCGCACCGGACCACTGCTCGTCGTGCCCCTGCTGGTCGGTTCGTGCGCGGCCCTGCTGTACAGCAACTTCATCCTGGACTGGGTGCTTCGGGGATTCTCCGGCATGGGTGAGGTCGTCAGCGAGCTGGAGGCTCCCGGGCAGCAGAACGCCACCCTGCTGCGAGTGACCGACGTGGTCTGCGCCGTCCTCGTCGTCTGCCTGCTGCCGGGTGTGCGCCGGAGGCTGCCGCGCGGGGCGTGGCGAGAGGTCGTCGTGGTCGGGACCACCGTCTTCGCCCTCGGCGCGGCACTGGCCGCCGTCGTGACGACGTGCGGGCCGGGCGACGCCGCGTGCGGGGGCGACGGCCAGCAGCTGGCGGACATGGTGCACGAGGGCAGCAGCATCGTCTCGGACACTGCGCTGTACGTCGGCGCGGCGGCCGTGTGGCTCTCGCTCCGGCACCGGGAGCCCCGGTGGTTCCGTCGCGCCGCCGCGTGGTTCGTGCTGCTCGGCGGGGTGGGGTCGACGCTCGTCTTCGCCTACTTCCACCAGACGCAGGATCCCGTCTGGGCCGTGGGCGTCAGCCAGCGCGTGCACATCCTGGCCATCAGCGCCTGGATCCTGTGCCTCGGGATCTTCGCCGCTTCCCCCGTGGACGAGCCGCCCGACCCGTCGCCGACCGGCGCCGGTGCGGACGTGCCCCAGCGGCTCTCCGGTCCGTAGCACCGCAGGTCGCCGCCCCCCTTCAGGCGGGCGTCGGTTCCGGGGCACCGCCGTCCACGCGGGCGGGTGTGCCGCTCTCGGCGGTCTCGTTGGCCGGGCTCATCGCGAGCACCACGCACCCGCTGACCGCCAGGAGCAGTCCGACGACGACTCCCGGGAGCATCCCCTCGGCGACCTCGTCGCCGAGCACGAGCACGCCGACCGCCCCGGGGACCACGACCTCGAGCACGGAGAGGATCGCCGCGCTCGGACCGACGGCGAGCTTCTCGAGCGCGCGGAGGTACCAGACGGCGCCGACGATCCCGCAGACGACGATGCAGGCCGTCATGGGCTGCCAGATCGTCTCCCACATGCCGTCGTGGTGATGCGACGCCCGTGCGGCGATCGCGGCACCGGAGAAGCCGAGCCCGGCGATCACGGCGAGCGACCACCCCGGACCGCTCTGGTACAGCGCGAGCGCAGCGACGACGAGCGCACCGGTGGCGACGAACATCGCAGGCTGGAACGCGGCCGGAGGCTCGACCCCGGGCTGTTCCCCCGAGCCGACGCCGATGAGGACGAGGGCGACGATCACGACGACGACCGCCGCGACGTCGAGGCGACGCATGTGCGCCTTGAGGATGATCCGGGCGCCGATCACGACGACCACGAGCATCGAGGCCATGATCGACTGCACGACGAACAGGGGCAGGTTGTCGAGCGCGGCGAGGGAGAGCAGGAAGCCGAGGCCGTCCACGGCGAAGGCGGCGACGACCAGCGGCGACGTCACCGCGGTCAGCCCGTGCGCCTTGCGGGTCGCGACCGCCTGCATGAGGGTGCTCGCTCCGTAGGCGAGCGCCGAGCCGATCGCGCAGAGCAACGAGACGACCACGCCGGCTCAGTCTCGTTCCACCCAGCGGTCGACGGCCCAGAGGATGGCGAGCGCGAGGCCCACGTCCGTGCCGTCGGCGACGTCCAGGGTGTAGGAGTCCCGCACCGTCACCCACTTCTGGGTGATCTGCACGATCGGCCGGCCACCTGTGGCGACCGAGTAGTTCTTCTCGATGAACGAGCCTTCGAGCGTCCACGGCTCGCCTGAGGACACCTCGAGCGTCATCTTGTCCTTGACCATCGAGAAGGCCTTGGCGCGCAGCGACGCGACCTCGTTCCCGTCGGCGTCGGCGATCGTCAGGTGCTGGGGGATCGCGATCAGCGCGCCCGTGACGGTGTAGACGGTCGCCCCGGAGGCGTCCTGGATCTCGGCCTTCGGCCGGAGACCGGCCTTTCCGTCGACGAACCACCGCTGCTCCTCGGTGGTCGGGTCGAGCACGGCGAAGTCGCGCCCGATGCCGAGCCTGCTCTTCACGACGTGCCTGGTCCACCCCTCGGCAACCGGAGGCAGGGCCATGTGTGTCTCCTGAGATCAGCTCGCCTGGTCGAGCACCACCGTGGCATGGCACCCGCAGCCTCGCCACACCGCGCAGTCCCTGGTCGCCCGGACGAGCGCTGCTGCCGCCGTCGCGCCGTGCTACGCCCGCCGGTCCTGCCCGACCAGGTCGGCGACGGCCGGCGGAGGCTGCGGGGGTGGGGTCATGCGGGACCTGTTGGCCAGGTACACGGGCAGCCCGACGAGCAGGATGACGCCGGCGTAGAGGAACGACTCGTAGCGGGCCAGCCCGTGCTCCTCGGTGTTCGTGGAGTAGACGACGAACAGGATCGAGAAGGCCACGACGACGACCGAGATCACGACGTCGCGCACGAGCCGGCTCGTGGTGATCTGCCGTCGGTCCGCGAGGCGCCACCTGATCTGGGCCAGCGCGGACAGGCCGTACGGCACGGCCGCGGCGATGCCGACCATGAGCACGAGGGTGTTGAACACGGCGTAGCCGGTGCTGCCCGCGTAGGAGACCAGGACGACGACGGTCGCGAGGCCCGCGGCGGTGAGGACTCCGAACGCCGGCACGCCGCGCCTCGAGAGCCGGTCGAAGCGGGCCGGGAACAGCCCGTCCTGGGCAGCGGCGCGCGGCATCTCGGCGGCGAGCATCGTCCAGCCGTTCAAGGTGCCGAAGCCCGAGATCACGACGACGAGGGCGACGGCCTCCCCGGCCCAGGCGAACCCCGTGAGGTTCTCCGCGGCGGCGGAGAACGGGGCGGACGTCGTGCGGAGCTGCTCGCTGGGCACGAGCCCGAACACCGTGACGAGCGACAGGAGGTAGGCCACGGACGCGAGCAGGGTGCCGGTCATCGTGGCTCGGGGGATGTTGCGCTGCGGGTCCCGGACCCGCGCCGCGCCCACCGACGCGGACTCGACGCCGATGTAGGCGAACAGGCACAGGGCCATCGCCCCGCCGATCGCCGGGACGGCGCTCATGCCGCTCGTGTTCCAGCTGGCGAAGTTGTCGAGGTCGAGGAAGAAGAGGCCGGCGACCGCGATCAACAGCAGCGGGAAGAACTTGAGGATCGACGTCCACAGCTGGAACTGCCCCATTCTGCGCAGGCCGGCCAGGTTGATGAGGGCCGTTCCCCAGATCCCGGCCAGCACCAGCAGAACCGTGAACACCTTGGCGTGCCCGGTGTTGACGAACTTCTCGACGTACAGCACCCAGCCGACCGCGATCGCGGCATTGCCTCCCCACGTGGTGATCCAGTAGAGCCATGCCGTGGCGAAGCCGACGCCGTTCCCGAACGCGACGCGCGCGTAGGCGTACGGGCCTCCGTCGGCGGGCAGACGTGACGCGAGCGAGGCGAACAGGAGGGCGACGCACAGGGCTCCGACGGTGGTCAGCGCCAGGGCAACGATGCTGATGGGTCCGAACTCGGCGAGCGATCCCGGCATGTCGAAGACTCCGACCCCGATGACCGAGCCGAGCACGAGTGCGGTCGCCTGCGGGAGGGCGAGCCCCCGCGCGGGTGGACCGGCCGTGTCGCGCCCGGTCGCGTCCCCCGCCATCGCCGCAAGTTATCGCGCTGGCGTCAACGGCGCCCGACGGCGCACGTCTGGCGTGCCCCTCAGGGCGCGGATAGGTTCCTGAACAGGCCCTCCGGGCGATCCGGCGGCCCGGGGGAAGATGAGCGCGCGGCGCAGCCCGGCTCGGAGGGCGAGGGGCGCATGGCCGACGTCGCGACCACGACGGAGCCCGGGCCGGTCAGTCCTCCGTCCGACCGTCGCCCCACGGTGGGCGAGAGCAGCCGTCTCGACGACCGCTGGCCCGATCGCTTCGCGGCGCTGATGTTCCTCGCCAGCGGCCTGGTTCTCGTCTCTGCCGTGGTCCCGCCGTGGCGACGCTACTTCGCGCACGAGGACGACCTCGTCTCGATGCTCGCGCTGCCGATCATCCCGAACCTCGTCTACGCCGCACTGCTCGCGAGCGTGGGGATCGCCCTGCACCGGCGCATGCGGTCGGCGTGGTGGATCCTCGTGGTCTGGTGGGTCGTGCTGCCCCAGCTCGGCCGGGTCGTCCGCCTGCTCGAGGGCGGCTCGCCGGCCAACGCGATCGGGTTCGTCCTGATCACCGCCGTCCTCGTCGTCCTGATCCGCTCGCGTCGGCAGTTCGGCGCGAAGGCGGTCCGGGGGAGCTTCCTGCGGGCGCTCGCGCTGTTCGTCGCCGGCGGCGTCGTGGTGCTCGTCGTCGGATCGTGGCTGGTCACGCGGTTCGGGGACGCACCGACCTCGGGGTCCTCCGCCTCCTTCGTGTGGGGCAACATGCTGGGCGACATCGGTGAGGTGGGCGAGTCGAGCGGTGCGACGGCGCCGCTGTGGGTCCACGGTGTGATCAACCTGATCGCGGCGGCGACGGTCGTCGGAGCGACGATCCTGCTGTTCCGCTCGCCGGCGTACACGCGCACGCTCGACGCCGCGGACGAGGCGCGGGTGCGCACGCTGCTGCGGGAGTTCGGGGCGGAGGACTCCCTGGGGTACTTCGCCACACGTCGCGACAAGTCGATCGTGTGGGAGTCGGGGACCGCGGCGACGGCCCGCGCAGGAGTGTCGTACCGGGTCGTCGGCTCGGTCAGCCTGGCGAGCGGCAACCCTGTCGGCGACCCGCTGCACTGGGCCGCGGCGATCGACGCGTGGCGTCTGCAGGCGCGCACCAACGGGTGGTCGCTCGCGGTGATGGGTGCCGGCACCGCGGGCGCCCTGGCCTACACGCAGGCAGGGCTGACCGCGTGGGAGATCGGCGACGAGGCGATCCTCGACATGCGGACGTTCTCCCTGACCGGTCCGGGGATGAAGGCCGTGCGGCAGTCGGTGACGCGCCTGCAGCGGCGCGGGTACACCACACGCGTCTCGAGGCACGACGCGGTCGACGCGCAGCACTTCGCGGCACTGGACGCCGCCGCGGCCCGGTGGAGGGGCGACGGCGGCGACGAGCGCGGCTTCTCGATGGCGCTCGGGCGGCTCGGCGACCCGCTGGACGGCGGCTGCGTGCTGGTCGAGGCGTTCGACCGCGACGACCAGCTGCGCGCGTTCCTCAGCTTCGTCCCGTGGGGCCGCACAGGTGTCTCGCTCGACCTCATGCGGCGCGACCCGACCGCTGACAACGGCCTGGTCGAGCTCATGGTGTCGTCGCTGGCCGAGCGGGCGACGGCCTTCGGAGCGGGGCACGTGTCGTTGAACTTCGCGATGTTCCGCGAGGCGTTCGAGCGCGGGGCAGAGGTGGGCGCGGGTCCCATCGCGCGGCTGTGGCGCCAGTCGCTCGTGCTGGCCAGCCGCAACTGGCAGCTCGAGTCGCTGTACCGCTCGAACGCGAAGTACCAGCCCGAGTGGCAGCCTCGGTTCATCTGCTTCGAGTACGCCTCCGACCTGCCGCGCGTCGGCACCGCCGCAGGCAGTGCCGAGGGCTTCCTCACCCGGCCGTCCCTGCGGCTGCTCAACCGGCGGGGGAGGTCCGCCGACTCGTTGGACCGTGCCGGGGACGAGTACGTCGCACAGGTCGCTGCCCAGATCCCTGCTGCTCCGGACGCGGTCGAGGAGGCGATGTCCGCGCACCGGCTCCCCGAGCAGCAGCGGGTCCGGCGCGCCAAGGCCGACCGTCTGCGTGCGCAGGGCATCGACCCCTACCCGGTCACGTACCCCCGCACGCACACGCTCTCCGCGGTGCGCGTGGACGCCGGTGACCTCGCCCCGGACACCGCGACCACGCAGCACGTCTCGGTCACCGGTCGACTCATCCGCAAGCGCGACGGCGGGAAGCTCGGCTTCGGCACCCTGCGCGACGGCAGCGGCGACCTGCAGATCATGGTGGGCGCGAACTTCGTCGACGCCGCCGACCTCGAGCTGTGGCGGCACGACGTCGACCTGGGCGACCACGTCGGCGTCACGGGGGTGGTGGTCACGACCCGCCGCGGGGAGCTCACGGTGCGTGCCGATTCGCTGCAGATCACCAGCAAGTCGCTGCGCCCGCTGCCCGACAAGCACAAGGGCCTCACCGACCCCGAGGCTCGCATCCGCGCGAGGTACGTCGACCTGATCGTCCGACCCGCGGCGCGGGACATCGCGTACACGCGGGCGACGGTCGTGCGCAGCGTCCGGGACTCCCTGCACGCGCGAGGCTTCACCGAGGTCGAGACGCCGATGCTGCAGACCGTCCACGGCGGCGCCAACGCGCGCCCGTTCGAGACGCACATCAACGCCTACGACATGGATCTGTACCTGCGGATCGCCACCGAGCTGCACCTGAAGCGCCTGGTCGTCGGAGGCATGGAGAAGGTCTTCGAGATCGGCCGCCAGTTCCGCAACGAGGGCGTCGACTTCAAGCACAACCCGGAGTTCACGTCGCTCGAGGTCTACGAGACCTACGGCGACTACGACACCATGCGGGTGCTCACCCAGGAGATGATCCAGGAGGCCGCGACCGCCGTGTACGGCCGCCCCGTCGCGCGCCGCACCGACGAGGACGGCAAGGTCACCGAGTACGACCTCTCCGGCACGTGGCCGGTCAAGACCGTCTGCCAGGCCGTGTCCGAGAAGCTGGGCGACGAGATCACCGCGGACACGCCACTGGCGGTGCTGCTGCGGCACGCGAAGGCCGTCGGCGTCGAGCTCGAGCCCGACGCGACGTGGGGCGTCGCGCTCGAGGAGATCTACGGCGAGCTCTGCGAGAGCACGACCACGACTCCGGTGTTCTACACCGACTTCCCCAAGGAGAACGCCCCGCTGACCCGCCAGCACCGGGTCGACCCGCGTCTGGCCGAGAAGTGGGACCTCGTGATCTTCGCGGCCGAGCAGGGCACCGCCTACTCCGAGCTGGTCGACCCGCTCGAGCAGCGCCGCCGGCTCGTGGCCCAGTCCCTGCTCGCGGCGGCCGGCAACCCCGAGGCCATGCAGGTCGACGAGGACTTCCTCGCTGCCCTCGAGTACGCGATGCCGCCGACCGGCGGGATGGGCCTGGGCGTGGACCGACTCGTCATGAACCTCACCGGCCTGAGCATCCGCGACACGATCCTCTTCCCGCTCGTCAAGCCCTCCGCGCACTGACGGGCGCTCCCCGCGGTCCTAGATCGGGCGGACCTCCCACCGGCGTCCACATGTGCCTCCTTTGCCACGCTCGACGGTGCCCCGCGGACATCACGCGCTTCCGGGTCGCGCCGGGCGTACCGGACGGTAGAGTCACCCCGGCCGTCCACCGGGACGGCCTCGACAACTCCGCCAAGGGAGACACCAGATGGCCCCCCACCCCGTCGCGACGCTCGTCTCGCTGCTGCAGGACAACCAGGAGCGGATCACGGCGGCGTGGCTGGACGTGGCCTCGGCGGAGCTCCGCGGCCGGAGCACCCGCGCGGAGCTCGAGCGCGAGCAGGTGGACGTGTTCGAGGCGCTGCTGTCGGGCCTGTCGGCGGGTGGCTCGACGTTGGCCGACCCGGCGTTCGACGGGTTGCGCGGCATCCTCGCGAGCGTCTCCGCGGCACGGGCACGGCAGGGTTTCTCCCCGCGGGAGACCGCGATCGGGGTGTTCGCGCTCAAGGAGGGCCTGTACGTCCTCTCGGACACCCAGGACGGTGGCGTCTCGGCTGCCGACCTGGTGCCGCTGCTGCGGCTGGTCGACGACCTGGGCCTGTTCACGTTCGAGAGCTTCGCGACGGCCCGCGAGTCGATCATCGCCGAGCAGGCCGAGCAGCTCCTCGAGCTGTCGACCCCCGTGGTCAAGCTGTGGGAGGGCGTGGTGGCGGTGCCCCTCGTCGGCACCCTCGACTCGGCGCGCACGCAGGTCGTCATGGAGAAGCTGCTCCAGACGCTGGTCGACACCGGTAGCGAGCACGCCATCATCGACATCACGGGCGTCCCGGCGGTCGACACCCAGGTTGCGCAGCACCTGCTCAAGACCGTCGTCGCGGCTCGCCTGATGGGTGCCGAGTGCACCATCAGCGGGATCCGGCCGCAGATCGCCCAGACGATCGTGGCGCTGGGCATCGAGTTCGGGGACATCCGCACCAAGGCGACGCTCGCCGACGCCCTCGTCGCGGCCCTGCGCAGCAACCGCGGGCGTCGTTCGGACGTCGCGACCCTGACGGGCGCCTGATGGAGAGCGTCCCGATCCTCAAGATCGGCGCGACGCTGCTCGTCTCCATCCAGGTGGACCTGCAGGACCACACCGCCCTGCAGCTGCAGGAGGACCTCGCGCAGCGCATCACGGACACGGGTGCGCGCGGTGTGCTCATCGACATCTCCGGGCTGGAGATCGTCGACAGCTTCATCGGCCGGATGCTCGCGTCGATCGCGTCGATCTCCCGGGTGCTCGACGCGACGACCGTCGTGGTCGGCATGCGGCCCGCCGTGGCGATCACGATGGTCGAGCTCGGCCTGTCGTTGGGCGGTGTGCAGACGGCGCTGGACGTCGAGAAGGGCCTGCGCCTCCTCCAGCTGGAGGAGGACGACGCCGAGCAGGTGCTGCTCGGCGCCGAGGGGACCGAGGCTGAGTGAGCGTGCCGGGCAGCGGTGAGCCGGAGACGGTCCCCATCGCGGTGGACGCCGACGTGGTCCGCGTCCGTCAGGCGGTGCGAGCGCTCGCGCAGAGCGCGCGGCTGTCGCTCGTGGACCAGACCAAGTTCGTCACGGCCGCGAGCGAGCTGGCCCGGAACACCCTCATCTACGGCGGCGGCGGTCAGGCCGACATGGCGATGGTGAGCGACGGTCGCCGCACCGGGGTGCGGGTCCGGTTCTCGGACGACGGGCCGGGCATCGCCGACCTCGACCTCGCCATGACCGACGGCTTCACGAGCGGCAGCGGGCTCGGCCTCGGGCTGTCGGGTTCGCGCCGGCTCGTCGAGACGTTCACGATCGACACCGCGGCTGGCGCGGGGACTCGCATCGAGATCACGTCGTGGTCGAGATGACGGTGGCCGGCGTCGCCGACGAGGTCGAGGACGTCGAGTGGATCACCGTCGACCACCTGAGCGCCGCGGGCACCGTCCGTCGGCAGGCGACGTCACTGGCGCGCCGCCTCGGGTTCGACGACGAGCGGACCGCCGGCATCGCGATCGTCGCGACAGAGCTGGCGACCAACCAGGTGAAGCACGCCGGGTCGGGCTCCGTGCTGCTTCGCGTGCGGCGCGGCGGCGACGTGGCAGCCCTCGAGCTCGTCGCGGTGGACCGCGGCCCGGGCATCGCGGACATCGAGTACGCCCTCACGGACGGCAACTCCACGACCGGGACGCTGGGCATCGGCATGGGGGCGTTCGTGCGCCTCGCCTCCGCGTGGGACCTCTACTCGCGTCCGGGCTTGGGCACGGTCGTGACCGTGACGTTCGCGAACGACCCGGGCCGCTCGGCCCCCGCCGCCACGGCCGCCGGCCTGACCCGGCCGATGGCCGGGCAGGAGGTGTGCGGCGACGCGTACGCGCTGCGCGTCGACGACGGCGTGGTCTCCGCGATGCTCGCCGACGGCCTCGGGCACGGACCTCTGGCCGCAACGGCGTCCCAGGAGGCGGTGCGGGCGTTCCGCGCGGCACCGGGCGGGACGCCGACGACCCTGCTCACTGCGGTGCACCGAGCGCTGCACGGTACCCGCGGCGCCGCCGTCGCGGTCGCCCAGGTCGCCGACGCGACCGTGCGCTACGCCGGCATCGGCAACATCTCCGGCACGGTCCTCGACGACCACGGCTCGCGCGGGATGATCAGCCACCCGGGCATCGCCGGGGCGCAGGCGCGCACCATCCGGGAGAACACGTACCCGATCGGCCCGGGCGGCCTCGTCGTCATGTACAGCGACGGCCTCACGGCCCGCCAGGACCTGGCACCGTACGTCGGGCTGCGGGCGAAGTCCCCGCTGACGGTCGCGACCGTGCTGATGCGCGACTTCGGGGTCCGGCAGGACGACGCGAGCACGCTGGTGGTCAGCGCCGCGGCATCGAGGTGACGTCGTGAGACACGTGCTGGGACAGCTGGAGCTCAGTGACGAGCGCGACGTCGTCACCGTGCGCCAGCTGGGCCGGGAGGCGGCCGAGCTGCTCGGGCTCGACCGGCAGGACCAGGTCCGGGTGGCCACGGCGTTGTCGGAGGTGGGCCGCGACGTCCTCACGGGAGGCCGTGCCACGGTCCTCGTCGAGATCCGTACGGAGCCGTCGCCCGGCGAGCTGCTGGTGACGTTGACGTCCTCGCGCGCGCTCCCGGTCGACGGCAGCGACGCCGACGGTGGCGGCGGGGTCCCGGCGGCACGACGCCTCGTCGACCGCGTGACCGTGACCCGCCAGCCTGCCGGCGGCACCGTCGTGGTGCTGGCCAAGCACCTCCCGGTGCGACGCCGGTGGACACGGCACACCCTCGACGACGTACGGACCGCGCTCGGCGGTCCCCGCGTCGCGAGCGCCGACGACGAGCTGCGCATCCAGAACCTCGAGCTCGTGCAGACGCTCGACGAGCTGCGGACCCGCAGCGACGAGCTCGCCCGGCTCAACGAAGAGCTGGAGGAGACCAACCACGGCGTGATGGCCATGTACAGCCAGCTCTCCGACGAGCTCGAGGAGACGAACTCGGGCGTCGTCGCGCTGTACGCGGAGCTCGACGAGCGAGGCCAGCAGCTCGCCGCGGCGAACGAGGCGAAGACCCGGTTCCTGCGCAACGTGAGCCACGAGCTGCGCACGCCGGTGAACTCGATCATCGGGCTGACGTCGCTGCTCGCCGAGTCGTCGCTCGACGACGAGCAGCAGGTCCAGGTCTCGTACCTCGACGGCAGCGCACGTGCCCTCCTGGTGCTGGTCAACGAGCTGCTCGACCTCGCACGCGCGGAGTCGGGCCGGCAGGAGATCGTGCGCACCGCGATCGACCTGCCCGACCTGTTCGCGGAGCTGCGGGGCACCCTCGCGCCGCTCGCGCGGCCGGGCGTCGAGCTGCTCGCCGAGGAGCCCACGCCGACGACGCTGCACAGCGACCGGGACCTGCTGACACGCGTGCTGCGCAACCTGCTCACCAACGCGCTGAAGTTCACCGAGACGGGTCGGGTGCGGCTCGCCGCAGCGCCGGGACCCGACGGACGCACGGTGGTCCTCACCGTCGAGGACACCGGGCTGGGCATCGGCGCGGAGGACGCGGAGAGGGTGTTCGAGGAGTTCTTCCAGGTCCCGAACCGCCTGCAACCGTCCGTCAAGGGCACCGGCCTCGGCCTGCCGTACGCCCGCCGCACGGTCGAGGCGCTCGGCGGCACCCTCACGCTGAGCAGCGAGCCGGGGCACGGGAGCACCTTCCGGGTGGTCTTCCCGGTGACCCAGGACACGGAGGCCGGGAGCGGTGTCGCCGACCGCCTCCGCACCGTCCTCGCGCGGGTCCTCGTCGCGGACGACGACGCCGCCTACCGTCTCGTGCTCGGCGGCCTGCTCGCCGATGCTGCCGGCACGGTGGTAGAGGCCTCGGACGGCTCCCAGGCCTGGGAGCAGGTCCGCGCGGTCCGCCCGACGGCCGTGCTGCTGGACGTCCGGATGCCGGTGCTGAACGGTGACGCGGTGCTCGCAGCGATGCGTCGAGACCCGGACCTGCAGGACGTCCCGGTGGTCCTGCTGTCGAGCGGTCCCGCCCCGGCCGGCGAGGGGCTGCCGGGGGCGGTGTTCGTGTCCAAGCAGGGACTCGACCGGGACGCGCTGCTCGGCGCCGTCGCCGAGGCGGCCCGTCGCATCGAGGGACGGTCGTGAGCGCGCGCCGCGTGCTCGTCGTCGACGACACCGACGCCCACCGGTACGTCATGGCCAGCTGGCTGCGGCGTGCGGGTTTCGACGTGAGCGAGGCGGCGACGGGTGCGGAGGCGCTCGCGCTCGTCGGTCCGCACCTGGACGCGGTGGTCCTCGACGTGAACCTCCCCGACATGTCCGGGCTGGAGGTCTGCCGCGTCGTGAAGCAGGAGCCGACCACGTCCGCCGTCCCCGTGCTCCACGTCTCCGCGACGGCGATCGACGCCCGCGCACGGTCGTCAGGCCTGGCGCTGGGCGCCGACGCCTACCTCGCAGAGCCCCTCGACCGGGACGAGTTCCTCGCGGTCGTCGGCGCGCTGTGCCGGTCGCACGACGCGCGCCGGGACGTCGACGAGCAGGCGCAGCGACTCAGCCGCCTGGCCACCGCGCTCGTGCCGCTGAGCGCCGCGACGTCCCTCGACCAGATCCTGCGGGTCGCCGCGACCGGCTCGGCGGGCGTCCTCGAACGGCCGGTGATCGTGGTGGCACGCGCGCAGGACGGCGCCGTGGTCCGGTGCGTGTGCGCCGGGCCGGGGCGGCCCGTGGTGCCGAGCCGTCTCGTGAGCCCGTTCGTCTTCCCGCAGGCGAGGGAGCCTGGCCAGTTCAGGCCCGACGAGGTGCCGGGCGCGTGGCGCGACATGGTCGAGCGGGCCGGCGTCCCCGGGCGCGGGTGGCACTACGTCCCGCTGCGAGACGCGGCCGGACAGCTCGTCGGCGCTGTCGCGGCGGCACTCGACGAGGACCGCGACGTGCTGTCGCCCGAGGAGGAAGGCCTTGCGCTCCGCCTCGCCGACGCGCTGACCGTGACCCTGTCGAACATGCGGTCGTTCGCCGAGGAGCACGAGCTCGCGCTGACGCTCCAGCGCTCGATGCTGCCGGCGACGCTCCCGACCGTCGACGAGACGGTCGTCGCAGCCCGGTACAGCGCGTCCGACGCGCAGCTCAGCGTCGGCGGTGACTTCTACGACGCGTTCGAGCTGCCCGACGGCTCGCTGGCCGTCGTCATCGGGGACGTCCAGGGCCACTCGCTGCGGGCGGCGACCGTGATGGTGGAGCTGCGACTGTCGCTGCGCGCCTACCTGCTCGAGGGGCATCCGCCGGCACGCGCGCTCGACCTGCTCAACGACCTCCTGATCCGGCACCATCCGGAGTTCGTCACGGTGTGCGTCGTCGTGGTCGACACGGCCGGACGGGTAGCCGTGACGAACGCCGGCCATCTGCCTGCACTGCTCGTGACGGCCGGTCGCGCCAGCTATGTGGACATCACCTCGCCGCTGCTCGGGCTCCCGAACGGCGGTCCACGCCGAACGTCAACGTGGGAGCCGGGCGAGGACTGGGCCGTGGTCCTTGTGACCGACGGTCTCCTGGAGCGACGCACCGGCGACGTCCGACAGGCGCTCGGCGCCATGGCCGACGTGGTCGCCGACGCCGGCACGCTGCACCCCGAGCAGCTGTGCGACCTGCTGCTGCACCGGTTCGACATCTCGGACCGCGAGGACGACGTCGCCGTGCTCGTCGTCGGTCGCACCGTCACGCCGACGCCGGGGGCCGGCCGGGGCGGGTGATGGTCGTGCCGCTGTCGCGGTGTCCGTCAGCCCGCGCTGCCAGCGGGCGGACTTGGGCTCCGAATGCTTCTCGAGCCTGGTGTTCCGTGCGTCCGCGACGGGCTCGGCTTCGCCCCGGTCGACGGCACGTGACCGGCCGGAGCAAGGGCACGGTGGCACCCCTCGCGCGTTGCTCCGAGGAGCTGGCCCGCACGTTTCGTGGCGCCTGCGAACCCGAGGCGGCGAGCCCCTGACGGCTCACCCGCCTCGGGTTCGTCCGGCGGGCCGCTAGTGCACGTAGTGCCAGTCGTAGCCGAGCTCGTAGTGCGCGCCGAACTGCTGGATGTGCACGGAGTGTTCCCCCGGCGGCGTGTGGTCGCCGGTCGAGTGGGTGATCGGGACGGGTGTGAAGACCTCGTTGTGGAGCCCGGCGCTGATCTCGGCGACGAGGTGGTCGTAGCCCTCGCCGGCGAGCCCGCCGACGGCCGCTCCGACGACGGGACCGATGCCCGGGATCGCCGCTCCCACGACGGCCGTGGCGAGCGCGTCGCCGGCGTTGGTGGCGGCCTCGACGACCTTCTCGCGCACCTTGCCTCCCACCTTGTCGATGAGGTGGGTGAAGTCGTCTGCGAGACCTTCGTTGTCCTGCTCGACCACGAGCAGGACGACGGTGAAGGTCCGGGGGTAGGTCACGCCACCGGGCGGGTGCAGGTCCCAGTCCACGAGGACGAACGGGTTCGCCGCCCACGGTCCCCGGACGCTGTCGTCGGTGACGTCACCGATGAGCGGCGCGATGTACATGGGGACGTCGGGTGCGCCGTCCGCACCCTTGACGACCACGGCGCTGTCGAACCCGAGGGCCGACATGTACACCTCGTCGTCCGCGCCTTGGAAGCCGGCGTCCGTGGACTCGTGCTCGAGGAAGTGCCGGAGCCGGAACTGCAGTCGCTTCGGCGCCTTGTACAGGGTCTTGTTCATCGCGGTCTCCATCTGCTGCGCGGGAGCGCGACAGCACGGCGCTCCCTGGTGGGATGGACCGACGTGGCGACGAGATCCGGGCCGGTCCGTGGTGCAACCGATGCTTCGCCAGGACCGTCGCCGGTGATATCGGGTGTTTCCCTAGGGCGTCTCGTTGCCGGGTGCGGCAGATGCACCCGCGAGCCAGCCGCCGAGCTGGGCCCGGGACTGGATGCCCAGCTTCCGGTAGGCGCTCGCCAGGTGGGCCTCGACCGTCTTGGTGCTGATGGCGAGGCGGGCCGCCACGGCCCCGTTCGTCAGGCCCGACGCCGCGAGCTCCGCGACCCGGCGCTCGCTCCCCGTGAGCGAGGAGGCCGATCCGGGCCGCAGTCCCAGACGCTCTCGCTGCTGCACGGCGTGCTCCGCCCACGCCGTCGCGCCGACCCCTCGGAAGAGTCGCTCGGCGAGGTCGAGGCTCACCCGGGCGTTCGCGCGCATGCGGCGCCGACGGTGCAGTGCGGCGACGACGAGATGCGTGCGGGCCAGCTCGTACCGCGATCCCACGCTCTCGAAGGCGACCGACGCCCGTTCGAGCGCCGCTGCCGCACCGGCGAGGTCACCGTCGGCCAGGAGGAGCAGCGCCCGACCGCGCGATCCGATGCCGCGCACCCACGGTGTCCCGGACCGGGCGCCCCACTGCTCGAACAGCTCGACGAGCGGGACGGCACGCTCGGGGCGCCGCGTCGCCACGAACGCGTCCAGCGCGTCCGGGAACGACCACGTGACGACGGGTTCGGCCACGCCGAACAGCAGCAGCACGTCGGACACGGGCTCCAGGTGCTCGACGGCCTTCTCAGGCTGCGACGTCGCCAATGCCAAGGAACCGAGCGCCGCCGACGAGACGAGGCGCGGGAGGAGGTGCTGGACGCCGGTCGCGTGCTCGAGCAGGCGCGCGTGCGCCTCGTGCGCCTCGTCAGCGTCACCGACCCACGCCGCGAGAAGAACCCGCGAGGCGAGCGCGGACGCGACGGCGCTGCGGTCACCCTCGACCGAGCCCAGCTCGGAGAGCTCGGCGGTCGCGGCCCTCGCGGCCACGAGGTCGCCCGCGAGCACGGCGGCCTCCACCACGCGAGCGAGCAGCTGACCGCGTCCGGCCTCGAACCCGAGTTCGTCGTACCGCTGCCGCCCGGCCTGCAGGCCCTCGCGCGCTCGGACCAGGTCGTGTGACCACAGCCGCACCAGGGCGTCGTTGAGGATGGGCCAGCGAGCTGCCGGCGACGGCCGGGCCGCGTCCTCGGCCGCCAGCGCCCGCCGCAGCCGCGACTCGTCGACGCCGCTGCCGGTGAGGAAGGACAGGAGCGCCACGGCACCCGTGGCCTCGGCCAGCACCGCCCCCTGCCCGGTGGCCTTCGCGCTGCGCTCGGCTCGCTCCGCCCAGTCGAGCCCACGACGAGGGTCGCCGACATTGATGCAGGAGTACGCGAGGTCGATCGCCAGGCCGCTCTGCACCGCCGGATCGGCGCCGGCCTCCGCACTGGCGCTCTCCAGCAGCTCGATCGCGTTCGGGAAGTCCTCCTCCAGGTACGCGAGGTGCGCCAGCACCCCGAGGGCGGCCGCCCTGAGGGGACCCGACGACACGTCGTGCGCGAGCTCCGTCGCGAGCACGCGGGCCTCGTCGCGCTCGTCGGCCTCGAAGTGGTCGACCGCCGCAGCGAGCCGGAGCCTCGGGCTGCGGTCACCGCGGTCGAGCGCCAGCCGCAGCAGCGCGGCCGCGGCAGACGGCGCCCCGCGGTCCCGGGCGCTCGCAGCCGCCTGCTCGAGGGCGGCGACCGTGGACGGACGCAGGCCCACGTCACCCAGGGCGAGATGCCGCGCGCGCTCCTCGACGTCGGCCGTGACGACCCCGAGCCGGCGGTGCACCGCGCGCCGGGCGACAGGGTCCGCCGACGTGTAGACGACCTCCCGCCACATCGGATGGTCGAACTCGAGCCGGTCGCCGCGCCACCGGACGATGCCCGCTCGTTCGGCCGGCGCCAGGACGTCGCCGGCATCGACGACGCCCGTACGCGCGAGCACCTTCGCCGTCGGCGCGGCCAGGGCGCTGCACGTCAGCAGCGCGTCGCGCGTCGCCTCGGGCAGGCCGTCGAACGTGGTGCGCATGCTCACGGTGAGCGCGGAGGGCAGCGCGAGCGCCCGCCCATCCGTCGTGTCGACCGCGCGCGCGATCTCCAGGGCGAAGAGCGGGTTTCCCCGGGACGCCCCTTCGATGCGCCGCAGCACGGTGCGGTCGAGGGACGCGCCCACGCGGTCCACGAGCAGGGAGCGCAGCTCCGAGCGCCCGAGCCCGCCGAGCACGACCTGCGTGACGGCACGCGGATCGGCCGCCGCGTCCCGGAGCGGGTCGTCGAAGCCGTCGCGCACGGCGTAGGCGACGACGAGGCCGTCGCTGCACCGTCGCACCGCGTACGTCAGGGCGCGGACCGTGGGCTCGTCGAGCCACTGGACGTCGTCGACGGCCACGAGGGTCGGCTGCTGTCTCGACGCCCGCGTCAGGAGGCCCAGCGTGGCGGCGCCGACGGTCCGCATGTCGGGGACGGCCGCGCTCGGCGTGCCGCGGAGCATGGCGACGTCCAGAGCGTGACGTTGCGCCGCGGGCAGGTCGGGCAGAAGGGGGACCAGCGGGTCCAGGATGTCCGTCAGCCCCGAGTAGCTCCACCGCGCCTCGGCGCTCGTGGGCGTGCTGGCGAGGACGCGGTAGGCGCGCGCCGTTGCTCGCTCGCGAATCGCGCGGAGCAGCGACGTCTTCCCGATCCCGGCCTCGCCGTGCACGGTCAGCACCATGGGCCCCGGACCGGGCTCGTCGAGCACCCGATCGACGACCGCGAGCTCTCCGTCGCGCCCGAACAGCGACGCTCCCATGAGCGCATCCTGCGCCCGCCCACGCGCTGGGACAACCGGCGCAGCCGGCGGTGCGCGCCACTATCGGCGCGCGTCTCGCAGCCCTGCCTGACCGCTCGTCGCGGGTGTCGGGGCAGGGTCGGACTCGCGAGAGGCCGCTGGACCGACTCAGGTACCGCCGCGTGCTGCATCCGGTGCGGCGTGGTCGTTGGGATACTGCGCGGATGGACGCCGATCGCTGGATCGACTCGCTGCCCTCGGGGCTGGCCGTGCAGGCGCGGCTGTTGCACGCCCTGGTCGCCGCCGTTCGTTCTGACCCGCGATGGGAGGCCGTGGAACTGGGTTGTTCGCTGGCGAGCGGTCGTGCCGATGCGCGTTCCGACGTGGATGTCGGTCTGTGGCACAGCGCCGCGAGAAGGCCCGACGACACGGAGGTCGGGGCGATGGTCCGCGACCTCGGCGACACGGTCGAGGTCAGCGCGCAGCCGTGGGCCGGCGTCGCTCGCTGGTGGGTTCAGTACGCCGACGGTGCCCAGCTTGACCTGGTCGTGGCTGCCGCGGCTGAGCGGCCGGGGCGCGCACCGGGCGCTGTGATGCTTCTCGACCGCAGCGATGGAAGGTTCGCCACCGAGTTCGTCCCTACGGTGCTCCGTGCCGGTCCGCAGGAGCCGCGAGAGTGGCTGCTCGACGGCTGGGAGGCCCTGAGCAACGTCAGCAAGTACCTGCACCGAGGGTCGCTGCTGGAAGCGATCGAGCAGCTTCACCGCGCCCGGCAGCACGTGTTCCAGCTGTGGGCCGTTGGGGAGCGGGTCGATTACCCCAGCTTCGGGCTGACCAGCCTGCTCGACTCCGAATCGGCCTCGCTGCCGCCGGATGTCGAAGGCACCTACCCGACCGCCGGGCCGGCGTCCGTTGCCGCCGCCGCCCACGCGCTGGCCGAGCTGTTGCGCATCGCGGGCCGGCACGCCGATCCGGCGCTGGACACACCGCTGGCGGAGTATGTCGGCGCCCACCTCGCTGCTCGTTGACTCCAGACCGATCGTCCCGTGGGACCCGCCCCCGCCCGGGTCAGGGTCCGCGGCCAGCCCTGCACGAGCAGCGACCCCGAGGCGCCGGCGATCGCGGCGACGACCCCGAGGGTGCGACCCGTCGCCAGGGGGCCCTGGACGGCGAGCGGCTGGAGACGCTGAAGACCGGCACCGCCGTCCACGAGGACGCGGCCGCATCGAAGGCGCGGGTATCGACCGGCTCGAATCGCCCGCAGCGTGATCACGTAGTGGAACCGAGTGACGTTCTGATCGGGCACGTATTGGGCACAGCACGAAGGCCACCCCGAAAGGTGGCCTGACCTGCAGATTTACTGGCTCCCTCGACTGGACTCGAACCAGTAACCGTCCGATTAACAGTCGGATGCTCTGCCAATTGAGCTACGAGGGATCGTGCGGGAAGAAACTCTAGCAGCCCTCCAGGGGTGCCTCGGACACCCCGCCAGTGCCGCGGGGAGGGTCAGCGGGGGAGCCCCGCGGTGTCCCGGATCTCGGCCTCAGCAGCCTCGACGGCGGCCGACACGAGGGGGTCGGCGAGGTCGACGGTCCCGTCGGAGATCACCTGGGTGAAGAGCTCGCCGTCCTCGTCGCGACGCAGTGCCACACGGACGCGTCGCCCGTCGGGCACGGAGGCGGTGACGACGTGCACGACGGACTGCTGCACCCGCTCGCGGAACGCCTGGGCGAACGTGCGTGCACCGGGCTCCTCGGGGAACACGAGCTGGCTGGTCGTGCCCCAGACCCACCGGACCGCGAGGGTGCGGGTGGCGGGGTCGAGCGTGCCGCCGTCGATGTCGCACCACGGGGATCGGGCGACGTCGGTGCTGCCGAGCACGTGCAGGGCGCGACGGGAGGCGACGACCCACTGCCCGTCGGCGAGCTCGACGGCGGCGAGCACGGCGTCGCCGGGCGGCAGGTCGAGCCGGGCCCGTTCGGTGGCGGGGAGGCGGCGTCGGCGGGAGAACACGGGCACCGCCTCACGGTACCGGCGCGCGACGACGGTTCCGCGCAGCCCGGCGGGGCAACGGCGAGACCTTCGGCGTCAGACGACCTCGTCGAGCAGCCCTGTCGCGACGTCGAACACGAACCCGCGGACGGCGTCGGTGTGCGGGACGAACGGGCTGGCCTTGATCCGGGCGATCGACTGGCGGACGTCGACCGCCAGGTCGGTGAACGACTCGGCGGACCACGGTGGCTTGATCCCGGTCTCGTCCTGGATGGTCTGCTTGAACGCGTCGTCGGTGAACGTGAGCATGCCGCAGTCCGTGTGGTGGATCAGCACGATCTCGCGGGTGCCGAGCAGGCGCTGGCTGATGGCGAGGGAGCGGATCTCGTCGTCGGTGACGACGCCGCCCGCGTTGCGGATGACGTGCGCCTCGCCGGCGCCGAGGCCGAGGAGCGCGTGGACGTCGAGCCGGGCGTCCATGCAGGCGACGACGGCGACGTGCTTGGACGGCGGCAGGGGGAGCGGTCCGGTGAAGGTGGCGGCGTAGCGGCGGTTGTTCTCGAGGTACTCGTCGGTGACGGACATCGGGGCCTCCGGGTCGGGGCGGGGTGCTCGCACGGGCGACGCTAGGCCCGACGCCGTGCCGTCGCACGTCCGGCCGCCGGCAACCGTGCCCGCGCGCCTGCCCCGCGGGACGTTGACGGGCGCAGGACCCGTCGGATCCTGGAGGTGCACCGGTGCGCCGCGGTGCGGGAGGGCGGGGGATGTCGGGGGTGGCCAGGTCGCACCAGCCGTCGGCCGGTGCGCACGACGCGACCGCGCACGCGGCCGCGTCCCGACGTGCCGCCCTCCTCCCGGACACGGCGATGCGCGCGGTGCTCGGCGCGCTCCGCCGGCCCGACGAACCCACGAGGGTCCAGCGTGCGCCCGACCCGAAGGCGGTCGCCGCGGCCGCCCAGCAGGCGACGGCCGCCAAGCGCGACGCCGAGGGGCTGGAGGCCGTCGCGCTGCTCCAGCGGATGCCGCTGCTGCCCGCACCGTTCGGCCTCGCGCAGCTCATGCTCAGCATCGCGGCGCGCAACGGCATGCCTATCGGCCTGGACGCGGCGGGCAACCCGGCGACGACCGCGCACCTGATCCCCGGCAAGGTGGCGGACGTCGCGATGGTCGTCGCGGGCGTGCACGGCTCCGAGCAGTCGGGCGTGGAGGTCGCGGAGAAGCTGCTCGCGCAGCTCGCGAAGTTCCAGCCGCACTTCACGGTCGTCGTCGTGCCGCAGCTCTTCCCCGCCAACGTGGCGACGAAGGCCGCGTGGGACGAGAAGCTCGCCAAGACCCAGTCGGGCATCGCGCTCACGGAGTACCAGAAGCTGCGCGACAAGGCCGGGGACCCGGGGCGCAGCAGCCCGGGCCAGGTCGACCCCAACCGGCAGTTCCCCGACCTCGGCAAGGACCTCGACCTGACCAAGCCGCTCGACGCGAAGGGCCGGGTGGTCGAGCCGGCGAACATCGCGCTCATGGCGCTGATCGACGCGTTCAAGCCGTCGCGGATCGTGTCGGTCCACGCGATCAAGGACCTGGCCCAGGCGGGGATCTTCGCGGACCCGCACCCGTCCGCCGTGAAGGACCCGGCGGACCCGCAGGCGGCGGCTGCCGACGCCCTGGCGCTGGAGATGGCGAAGAGGGCCGACGCGCTGGGCGTCGGCGTCAAGGGCAACAAGCAGGGCGCGGCGTGGACGTCCCTGTACCCGGGGCAGGACAAGACGAAGTCGGCCGAGCAGATGAAGCGCGAGAGCGCCAAGGGCCGCTCGCTCGGCCAGTGGGCGCCGTCGAAGGGCATCACCGTCATCACCGTCGAGGTCGGCGAGCAGCACCGCAGCGGGTCCGCGGTGGCCGACCCGGGGCGGGCCGCCGAGCTCGAGGCGGAGGCGACGGTGATCCGGGAGATCTTCCTCGGCCCACCGACGGCGCCGGCGACGGCCCCGCCGGCGACGTCGGGCCAGACGGCGCCCGGCACCGCGCCTCCGGCACCCGCCACGCCCGTGCAGCGGATCGTCGTCCGCTGGGCGAAGGGCGGCGCGGGGAACACCGCAGTCGCCCGGCTCGTCGAGCGCTGGCGCTCCTGACGCCGAGCCGAGCCGGGCCGAGCCGACGAACGGCCAGGTCACATCGGGTGGGGCAGGTGGGGCTTGAACCCACGACCCACGGATTATGAGTCCGCTGCTCTGACCGGCTGAGCTACTGCCCCGAGACGCCGCTCAGGTTACGGCACCGTCTCCCGCTCCCACCGGTCGCCGACACGGCCCGGGCCTGTCACGATCGGCGCCGACACCGATGACCGACCAGGACGGGGACGTGCATGACGACGCAGACAGCCACCCAGGGCGCGGCACGGTCGTGGGAGGTCGCGGCCAGGTGCGGGTACGCGGTGAGCGGCGTGCTGCACGCCCTCATCGGTCTGCTGGCCCTGCGGCTGGCGTTCGGCGACGCCTCGAAGGAGGCCGACCAGTCGGGTGCGCTGCAGACCGTGGCGCAGACACCGTTCGGTGCGGTGGTCCTGTGGTTCGCGGTCGTGGCGTTCGTCGCGCTGGGTGCCTGGCAGGCGGCGGTCGCGCTGCGCCGGCGGCCGGGCGGTGCGTCGTCGGGGGGGTCGTCGAAGGGGGACCGGGCGAAGGCGGCCGGGAAGGCCGTCGTCTACCTCGCGCTGGCCGCCACCTCGTACGCGTTCGCGACCGGGGGAGGCAAGTCGAGCGACCAGCAGACGACGGACGCGACGGCGAAGCTGATGGAGGCCACCGGCGGTCGCCTCCTGGTGGGTGCGATAGGCGTGGCGATCGTCGTCGTCGGGGTCTACCACGTGGTGAAGGGCCTGCGGCAGCGGTTCTTGCGCGACCTGCGCTCGCTGCCCGGCGGCACGACGGGGACGGCGGTCCGGTGGACCGGGATGGTCGGCTACGTCGCGAAGGGCGTGGCCCTCGGCGTCGTCGGGGTGCTGTTCGTCGTCGCCGCCCAGCACGCGAACCCGCAGGAGGCGGGTGGCATCGACACCGCGCTGCGGAAGCTGGGGGAGCAGCCGGCGGGTGATCTCCTGCTGGTCCTCGTGGCCCTCGGGCTCATCGCGTTCGGCGTGTACTCGTTCGTCCGGGCACGGTTCGGCCGGGTGTGAGACGACGCTGACCTGCGGGTAGACCTGGACGAACGTCCAGCAGTCGGACCGGTGCACCCGGAGCGTCCGGATGCGTCCGATCTGAAATCACCCGTTTGCCGACGAAACACGTGTCGGACGTTGTTGCACAAGTGTCCAGTTTCGGGCATAGTTCCCGGTGTCAGCGACAACGGCAAACCCGCTGCAAGGCGGGGACGCAAAGCCACGGGGCCTACAGGGCCAGCCGAGCTACCGAACGACGAAGGAGAACGACATGGCTCTGTCCACCCCCACCACGGATGCCCCCCTCTCGCAGGGTGCCCTGCTCACGCCGGGTGAGGTGGCTGTGCTCTTCCGCGTGGACCCCAAGACGGTCACCCGCTGGGCGCAGGCCGGCAAGCTCTCGGCGGTCCGGACCCTCGGCGGCCACCGCCGGTTCCACGAGTCCGAGGTGCGTCAGCTCCTCACGGGCGTCCCCACGCAGCGCGCGGGCGAGTGACCCTCACACAGCTCTGAGTCCTGGGACGGTCCAGGACACGACGACGCCGGTGGTGACGACCAGTCACCACCGGCGTCGTGCTGTCTGCGGCGGGCGACCGAGCGCTCGAAGCGCGGGCTCCGTGCACCGCCAGGCTCCGTGCACCGCCAGGCGCAGTGCACCGCCAGGCTCAGTGCACCGCCAGGCTCAGTGCACCGCGGACAGCACCGCGCGGCGCACGTCGTCGAGCGAGCGGTCCGGCTGGAACGCGAGCCACTCGAGCCCCGCGAGGAGCGTGCCGCCGAAGATCGCCGCCGCGGTGATCGACGGGTCCCGCTCGGGCCACTCCTCGGCGACGACGGCCGCGAACGTGCCGATCGAGTCGTCGCGCAGCTGGCGGATCGAGTCCTGCCACGACCGCCCGGTGCGGAACGCCTCCGCCACCATGACCTTGGCGAAGTCGGGGTGCTGCTGCACCTGACGCAGCAGCTCGCCCACCAGCGCCTCGACGGCCTCCCGGCCGTGCCGCCCGTCGGACGCCGTGCGCAGGGCCACGGTCAGGCGGCTGACGCCCTCGGCGATGATCGCCTCGAACAGGCCGGCCTTGGACTTGAAGTTGTAGAACACGCTGCCCTTGGCCACGTGCGCGGCGGACGCGATGTCGTCGACCGACGTCGCGGTGAACCCTCGCTCCGCGACGAGGGCGAGCGCCGCCTCCACGATGTGCTCCCGGGTGTCCGTCGACCGCATGCCGGTCAGCCTCCCAGATCGCCGGGTCAGATCGAGAGCGCCGGGTGCAGGCGGCTCAGCGTCCAGGTCCGCATCCGGCCGGCCCGCCACGAGGTGACCGCCAGCGAGCCGACCAGCAGCACGACGAGGTAGGCGACCGCCGTCCCGAGGCGTGCGTCGGGGCTGCCGGTGAGGAGCGAGCGCAGCCCGTCGACGCCGTAGCTCATGGGCAGCAGCGGGTGGATGGCCCGGAAGAAGGCGGGGGACGTCTCGACCGGGTACGTCCCGCCGGCGGAGGCGAGCTGCAGCACGAGGAGCGCGAGCGTCGCGACCCGGCCGGCGGCGGTGCCGAGCAGCGACAGGATCGTCTGCTGCAGCGCGAGGAACGCGGCCACGACGAGCAGGAGGAACGCGAGCGCCCCGACGGGGTGGGCGGGCTGGAGCCCGACGACCCGCATGACGCCGAGGAGCGCGGCGACCTGCACCACGCCGACGAGCGCTGCCGGAAGGTACCCGGCGAGGGCCGTGCGCCACCCGGGCAGCGGGGTCGCGAGCGCCCGCGGCGGCACGGGTCGCAGGATCATCCACGTCACGACGCCACCCAGGAACAGGGCGAGCGGCAGGAAGAACGGCGCGATGCCCTCGCCGAAGCCCTCGGCCGTCGCGACGTCGTCCGTCGAGAGCGTCACCGGGGTGGCGAGCGTCGAGGCCCGGGCGGCCCGCTGGGCGGCCGTGTCGGCGGGCACCTGGGCGGCGCCCTGCGCGAGGGAGTCGGCGAGCGTGCCCGTTCCGGTGCTCAGCTGGTCGGTGCCGTCGGCGAGGGCTCCGGCGCCGTCGGCGAGCGTCCGGGCCCCGTCGGCCACCTGGGCCGTGCCGCCCGCGAGGGACGAGGCGCCGCCCGCGAGGCTCGACGAGCCCGTGGCGACCTGTGCCGCACCGTCGCGCACCTGGGCTGCGCCGACGGCGGTCGCCCGGGCGCCGTCGTCGAGCGCGCCGAGGCTCGACCGGGCCGCGGCGAGCGTCTCGGCGTCCGGGAGCGCCTGCGACGTCTGCTGGAGCTGCGCGAGGAGAGCGGCGGCGGCGGGGTCGCCGGCCTGCGCCTGGGCGCCGAGGTAGGCGCCGACGTCGGTGAGCGTCCCGGTGGCCGCCGGGAGGGCGGCCGTGAGCGCGTCGACCTGGCCGACCGCGGCGTGCACGCCGTCGGCGACCTGGGCGGTCCCGTCCGCGACCTGTGCGGCACCGTCGGCGGTGCGGTCGGCGCCGCTGGCGAGCGTGCGCGCGCCCGTCGTCAGCTGCGCGGCGCCGTCGGCGGCGTCCTGCGCGCCCGCCGCGAGCGTCCCGGCGCCGTCGGCCACGGTCTGCGCGCCGCCGCCGAGCTGCTCGGCTGCGTCCCTGAGCTGCAGCGCCCCGTCCGACGCGTCGGCGAGGCCGTCGTGCGCCTGCCCGAGGCCGACGAGCACGGCGTCGACGGCCTGCTCGCCGGCCGTCGCCGAGACGGCGGCGCGGATGCGCTCCATGGCGGACCGGCCGAGCGAGCTCACGAGGAACGAGTTCGCGTCGTCGTAGGTGACGTCGATCTGCGCCGACGTCGGGTCGTCGCCGCCGGCGGACACGAGGTCGGCGGAGAAGTCGTCGGGCACCGTGACCGCGAAGTAGTACCGGCCGTCGGTGACCCCGTCGGTCGCGTCGGCGGCGTCGGTGACGACCCAGTCCAGGTCTTTCGACGAGGTCAGGGTCGCGACGAGGTCGTCGCCCGCGTGCACGGCCGTGCCGTCGCGCTGCGCACCGGTGTCGGTGTTGACCAGCGCGACGGGGAGCCGGTCGAGGTGCCCGGTCGGGTTCCAGAACGCCCACAGGTACAGGACGCCGTAGAGCAGCGGCACGACGATCATCGCGACGACGGCCAGCCGGGGCAGGGTGCCGCGGCCGAAACGGCGCAGCTCGTTGCCTGAGGTGAGGGAGAGCACGGCGCGTCCTTCAGTCGAGGGGGAGTGCGGCGGGGTCGAGGTGCGGGCCGGTGGCCAGCGCGACGACGGTCGGCGGCCACGTCCACCGCATGCGCGCGACCTCGTCGGCGGACGCGCACGACGCGACGACCGTGAGGCCGTCGGCGGCCAGTGCCTCCAGGCGGGACCACACGAGCTGGCGCCGTTCGTCGTCGTGCACCTGGTCGACGTCGTCGACGACGAGCAGCTCCGGCTGCTGGACGAGCGCGAGCCCGATCCGGACGAGCAGGAGGTCGACCTCGTCGAGGTCCCAGACGAGCGTCCCGGGCGCGGGCACGGCGCGGTCGCCGAACGCCCGGCCGAGCCACGCGTCGGTGACGGTGGTGGTGACCGCGGGTGTCTGCCGGTACCAGGGGGTGAGCCAACCGAGCCGCTCGCGGAGCAGGGCGCCGACGGTGAGGGACTCGTCGAGCTCGTCGATCCCGGCGAACCCTGCGAGGGCGGCGACGGCCTGCACCGCCCGCCGCTCGGCCGGGAGGTGGTGCCCGAGCACCGTGAGCCTGGAGTCCCGGTCGGGGACCATCCGGCCGGCGAGCGTGAGCAGCAGGCTCGTGCGACCGCCGCCCTGCGGGCCGTGCAGCACGGTGAGGGAGCCGGGGTCGACGGTCATGTCGACCGGGCCGTAGACCAGACCGCGTCGGCCGTGCAGCGAGAGGTCGTGCGCGTCGACGGCGGGCGATGGGGCGAGGTCGGTCATGATGAGCCTCCTAAACTGACCGGTCAGTACAAAGATACGCCGCGTCGTGGTCGCCGGCGAGGCATCGCCGGTGTCTCGGTCGTCACACGCGCCCCGCCGCCCCGCGGACGCGCCACGGCGAGCGGGCCGTCCGTGAAAGGATCGGGACATGGCCATGCGAGAGATCCGGACCGTCGGAGACCCCGTCCTGCGCACGCCGTGCGACCCGATCACGACGATCGACGACCGCGTCCGCGCGCTCGTCGAGGACCTCCTCGAGACCGTGGACCACGACGGCCGCGCGGGGCTCGCCGCGAACCAGATCGGTGTGAGCCTGCGCGCGTTCTCGTGGAACATCGACGACGAGGTGGGCTACGTGCTCAACCCCGTCATCGTGGAGCTGTCCGAGGACGAGTACCAGGACGGCGACGAGGGTTGCCTGTCGGTCCCGGGCCTGTGGTACCCGACGCACCGCGCGTGGTACGCCCGCGTCGCGGGTACCGACCTCGACGGCAAGGAGGTCGTCGTCGAGGGCACCGAGCTGATGGCCCGCTGCCTGCAGCACGAGGTCGACCACCTCGACGGGATGCTCTACCTCGACCGGCTCGAGCGCTCCGTCCGCAAGAAGGCGATGCGCGCGATCCGCGAGCAGCTCTGATCTCGGACGTCGTGTCGCTGGCGCAGCGGCACGACGTCCGCCATAGTGTCACCAGCACGCGGTTCGACCGCGTGCCAAGCACGCCGCGAGTCCGTGTTTCACTCCCGGGAACGGGTGCGAGGTCGTTGGGGAAGGCGAACCTCGAGCCGTTCAGGAGGACGACATGGCAGGTGCGATCACCCGCGGTGTACTTTTCGTGCACTCTGCACCGCGCGCGCTGTGCCCCCACATCGAGTGGGCGGCAGGCAACGTGCTGTCCGCACGCGTGATCTTCGACTGGACGCCGCAGCCGGCCGGTCCGGGGTTCTACCGTGCCGAGTACTCGTGGCAGGGCGCCCAGGGCACCGGTGCGCGTCTCGCCTCGGCGCTGCGCGGCTGGGCGCACCTGCGGTACGAGATCACCGAGGAGGCCAGCCACGGTGTCGACGGCTCCCGCTGGAGCCACACGCCCGAGCTGGGGATCTTCCACGCCGCGACCGACGTGCACGGCAACGTCGTGATCCCGGAGGACAGGATCCGGGCGGCGCTCGAGCACGCCGCCGACCCTGCCCGGCTGCGCGCCGAGCTCGACCTCGCGCTCGGGCAGGCATGGGACGACGAGCTCGAGCCGTTCCGGTACGCGGGCGCCGGCGCTCCCGTGCGCTGGCTCCACCGGGTGGGCTGAGGAGCGCTCGGAGGACCCCGCAGAACGGTCGTGCGAGCGGCGTCGTCGCAGGTCGCTGAAGCGATTCGGACATGGACAGCCGATGCACAGTCCCCACCAAGGTGTGATACCTACCGTCTGGCCCACACGGACCGGGCGGTGCCCCGGGGACAAGGACTTCACATGACCAGCTCACGCAGGACGTCGCTCGCCCTCCTGTCCGGACTCTCCCTCGCGACGGTGCTCGTCGGCTGCGCGGCCGAGGCCGACACCGGCTCGACGGCCGACGCCGGCTCGACGGCGGACGCCGGCACCGACGACAGCGGCTACACGGACGGCACCTACGAGGCGACGGGGAACTACGAGTCGCCCGCGGGCAACGAGACCATCGACGTCTCCGTCACCCTCGACGGCGGGGTCGTCAGCGCGGTCGAGGTCACGCCCGAGGCCACCAACCCGACGTCCAAGACCTGGCAGACCGCGTTCGCCTCCGGGGTCTCGGACGAGGTCGTCGGGAAGTCGATCGACGACGTCGACCTCGACGTCGTGTCCGGGTCCTCGCTCACCACCGAGGGCTTCGAGGACGCCCTCGACCAGATCGCCGCGGATGCCCGCGGATAGCACCACGTTCGACGCGATCGGCACGCGGTGGACCATCAGTGCCGACGGCCCGCTCGACGCGTCCACGCTCGCCAGGGTCCACGACCGGATCGCGACGTACGACGAGACCTGGTCGCGGTTCCGTGACGACTCGCTGGTCGCCCGGATCTCCCGGGAGGCCGGGACGTACCGGCTGCCGCCCGAGGGACCGGCCCTGCTCGACCTGTACGACCGGCTCGGCGAACGCACCGGAGGCGCGGTGTCACCGCTCGTCGGGCGCAGCCTCGTGCAGCTCGGCTACGACGCCGCGCTGACGCTGCGCCCGGCGGGCCCGCCGGTGCCGGCGCCGCAGGACGTGGTCGAGCGGCGGGGCGACCTGCTGCACGTCGCCGAGCCCGTGCTCCTCGACGTCGGCGCCGCCGGCAAGGGGCAGCTCGTCGACCTCGTCGGTGCGGAGCTGCGGGCGTGCGGCGTGGACACGTTCCTCGTCGACGCGGGCGGCGACATCCTGCACGCGGGCGACCGTCCCGCTCGGGTGGGGCTGCGACAGCCCGGAGACCCGACGTCCGTGATCGGGGTCGTCGAGCTGCAGGACGCCGCGCTGTGCGGCTCGGGAGTGGACCTGCGCAGCTGGGGGGACGGCTGGCACCACGTGCTCGACGCGCGGACCGGCTGGCCGGCGCGGGACGTCGTCGCCACGTGGGCCGTCGCGCGGACGGCCATGGAGGCCGACGGGCTCGCGACGGCGTTGTTCTTCGCCGACCCCGACCGGCTCGAGGTGGCGTTCGACCTGACGTACGTGCGTGTCCACGCCGACGGGACCGTCCGGTACTCGTTGGGGCTGCCGGGGGAGGTGTTCGCATGACCAGGGTCGATGCGCTGCTGGGCCGCGTGACGATGTACCGGACGGTGTCGTTCGCGCTGGGGGCGGTCGTCGCGCTGGCGGCCGTACTGGGTGCCATGGACGTCGTGCACGTCGACCTCGTCGCCCTACTCGTGTCCGTCGTCCTGGCCGTCGGGGTCGTCGTGCTCGTGAGCCGGGCGTGCGGTGCGCTCTGGCACGTGCGGGTGCACACCGAGTCGTCGGTCATCACCGGGCTCATCCTGGTGCTGCTCTTCCGGCCCGGTCTCGACGCGGCGTCCCTGGGTGCCCTCGCCGGGGCGGCGGCCGTCGCCGCGGCGTCGAAGTTCGTGATCGCCGTACGGGCGCGGCACGTCGTCAACCCCGCCGCGGCGGGTGCCCTGGTCGTCGGGCTGCTGTCGAGCCGGCTCGAGGTCCTGCCGGCCATCTGGTGGGTGGCGACTCCGGCGCTCCTGCCCGTCGTGGCGGTCGCGGGGCTCGTCGTGGTCCTGCGCACCCGTCGCGCGCTGCTGGTCGTCACGTACCTCGGTGTCGCCGTCGGCGCCGTCGTCGTGCGGCAGGTGTCCGGAGGGGCCGCCCTGGGCGACGCGCTGTGGAGCAGCCTCGCCTCCTACCCGATGCTGTTCGCCGCCGCGTTCATGGTGACCGAGCCCCTCACGCTCCCACCGCGCCGCTGGCAGCAGCTCACCGAGGCCGCGCTCGTCGGTCTGCTCACCGCGACCCCGTTCGTGCTCGGACCCGTGTGGAGCACCCCCGAGCTCGCGCTCGTGCTCGGCAACGTGCTCGCGTTCACCGTCGGTCAGCGACGGGCCGTGCGGCTGCGGGTGGTCGGTCACCGGCAGGTCACCGGCGCCGTCCGGGAGGTCGCGTTCACCAGCGACCGGGCCCTGCGGTTCCGGCCCGGCCAGTGGATCGAGCTGCACCTGCCGCACGACGGGACGGACGGGCGCGGGTCGCGGCGGGTGTTCTCCGTCGCGTCGCCGCCCGGACCGCTGCACGGCCCGCCGGACGGTGTCGCCGTGGCGTTCCGGGTCACGCCTGCGCCGAGCTCGTTCAAGCGGACACTCGTCGCGCTGCCGCCCGGCGGCGTGGTGCGGGCCACCGCCGTCGGCGGCGACTTCCTGCTGCCGCGGCGCACGGACGTGCCGCTCCTGCTCGTGGCAGGCGGCATCGGCATCACGCCGTTCGTCAGCCAGCTCGGCGCGCTCGCGCGGTCCGGGGAGCGCCGCGACGTGGTGCTCCTGCTGCTCCTGAGCCCGGGTGACGAGCCGCCGTACGTCGAGGTGATGCAGGCCGCCGGCGTCCAGGTCGTCGTCGTGGCGCCGGACCGTCCCGTGTCGCTGCCCGACGGCTGGCGGTACGTCGCCGGACCGCTGCTCACCGACGAGGCCGTGCGGCAGGTGCCCGACGCGCACCGGCGGCTCGCGTACGTCTCGGGACCGCCGCGGATGGTGGTCCACGCGCGCAGGACGCTACGCCGCGCGGGCGTCCGCCGCGTCCGGACGGACGCGTTCACCGGCTACTGACCCCACGGACGACGACGGCCCGGCACCTGACGAGCAGGAGCCGGGCCGTCGGTGCGTGCGTCAGGCGGAGGTGACCACCAGGGCCACGTTGTGACCGCCGAACCCGAACGAGTTGTTGATCGCCGCGATGTCCCCGTCGCGCAGCGCACGAGGCTTGTCCCGGACCAGGTCCAGCACCAGCTCGGGGTCGGGGTTGTCGACGTTGATCGTCGGGGGCGCCTGCCGGTCGTGCAGCGCCAGGACCGTGAAGATCGTCTCCAGCGCACCGGCGCCGCCGAGCAGGTGACCGGTCATCGACTTCGTGGCCGAGAGGGCGACGTGGTCGGCCTCGTCGCCCAGCAGGCCACGGATGGACCGGGCCTCGATGAGGTCGCCGACCACGGTCGACGTCGCGTGGGCGTTGACGTGCACCACGTCGGTCCGGGCGACCCCGGACTCCTCGAGCGCCTGCTGCATCGCGCGGACCTGCCCGTCGCCCGACGGCTCGGGGGACGTGATGTGGTAGCCGTCAGCGGACAGGCCGACGCCCGCGATGCGCCCGTAGACACGGGCCCCACGGGCCGCGGCGTGCTCCGCGCTCTCGAGCACGACGACCCCGGCGCCCTCGCCGATGACGAACCCGTCGCGGTCCACGTCGTAGGGGCGCGAGGCCCGCTCCGGGTCGTCGTTGCGCAGCGAGAGCGTGCGGGACGCGGCGAAGGCCGCGATCGGCATCGGGTGGATGACCGCCTCGGTGCCGCCGGCGATGACCACGTCGGCGCGACCCGACCGGATCATCTCGGCGCCGTAGCCGATGGCCTCCGCACCGGAGGCGCAGGCCGACACCAGCGCGTGGGCGCCGGCGCGGGCACCGAACTCGAGCGACACGTAGGCGGTCGGGGAGTTCGGCATGAGCATCGGCACCGTCATGGGCAGGACCCGGCGGGCGCTCTGCGGCTTGGAGAGGAGGCCCTCCCAGGCGTCGAGGATCGTCTGGATGCCGCCGATCCCGGAGGACACGACGGAACCGAGCCGGTCGCCGTCCACCTCGGGGGAGCCGGCGTCGGCCCACGCCTCGCGCGCCGCGACCACCGCGTACTGCGCGGACGGGTCCATCTTCTTCATCTCGGGCCGGGTCAGGACCTCGGACGGGTCGACCTTGATGGTCGCCGCGAACTCGACCGGGAGGCCGAAGCGCTCGACCCAGTCGTTGTCGAAGGGCCGTGCGCCGGACTCGCCGTTCAGTGCGGCGGCCCAGGTGCTGCGGACGTCACCGCCCAGGGGCGTGGTGGCGCCCAGGCCGGTCACGACGACGTCGGGTACGTGGGTCATCGGTGCTCCAGGTCGGCGGTCAGGAGGTCGGCCGGGTCCCGGCGGGCGGGGGCTCCGCCGGGACCGACCTACGGGTGGTCAGGCTCAGGCCTGTGCGCCCGCGATGAAGGTGACGGCGTCGCCGACGGTCGCGAGGTTCTTGACCTCGTCGTCGGGGATGCGCACGTCGAACTTCTCCTCGGCGAGCGTGACGATCGTCATCATCGACAGCGAGTCGATGTCGAGGTCGTCGGTGAAGGACTTCTCGGGCAGGACGGAGTCGGTGGGCAGGCCCGTCTCCTCGCTGACGATCTCGGCCAGACCGGCCAGGATCTCCTGCTCGCTGTACGCCATGGGGTTCTCCTCGTGTGTCGGGTGCTGCTGTTGGGGTCGGACGAACGGTACAGGGGGCCGGTCAGGGCAGGACGACGACCTGGGCGGCGTAGACGAGCCCGGCGCCGAACCCGATCTGGAGCGCGAGCGCGCCGCTGGACACCTGGCCCTCGCGGAGCAGGCGCTCGGTGGCCAACGGGATCGACGCCGCGGACGTGTTGCCGGTGTCGGCGATGTCACGGCCGACCACGACCGTCTCGGGCAGCTTGAGCTGCTTGATCATCTGGTCGATGATCCGCATGTTCGCCTGGTGGGGGATGAACGCGTCGATGTCGTCGGCGGTCACCCCGGCGGCGTCGAGCGCCTTCTGCGCGACGGGTGCCATCTGCCAGACGGCCCACTTGAAGACGGACTGGCCCTCCTGGCGCAGCGTCGGCCAGCCGGCGCCCTCGTCGCGCGTCGCGAGCCACGAGTGCGTCTGCCGGATCGCCTGCGCCTGGCTGCCGTCGGAGCCCCACACCGTCGGGCCGATGCCCGGGGTGTCGGACGGGCCGACGATCACGGCGCCCGCGCCGTCGCCGAGCAGGAACGAGATCGAGCGGTCCGTCGGGTCGACGAAGTCGCTCATCTTCTCGGCGCCGATGACGAGCACGTTGCGCGCGGAGCCGGCGCGGACCAGCGCGTCGGCCTGGCCGATGCCGTAGCAGTAGCCGGCGCACGCGGCCGAGATGTCGAACGCCGCCGCCGGCGTCGCGCCGATTCGGTCCGCGATGATCGCGGCACCCGCGGGCGTCTGGTGGAAGTACGTGACCGTCGAGAGGATCACGGCGTCGATGTCCGCACCGGTGAGGCCGGCGTGGTCCAGTGCCGCGCGAGCCGCCTTCTCGGCGAGGTCCAGCACGTCGGTGTCGGCGCCGGCGCGGCGGCGGGTGACGATCCCGGTGCGCTGGCGGATCCACTCGTCGGACGAGTCGATCGGGCCGACGAGGTCGTCGTTCGTCACGACGTTCTCGCCGCGCGCCCCGCCGATGCCGAGGATGCGGGTGTGCGCGGGCCCGGTGGCCTGCGTGAGGGTGGGTCGGGTCACGACGACTGCTCCTGGATGGTCGCAGGGGAGGACGCTGTTCCGCGAGGACTGCGGTGCCGGCTGATCAGGTCGCGTGCCGCGTCCAGGTCGGCGGGGGTCTTGACGGCGACCGTCTCGACCCCGGGCAGCGTACGCCGGGCCAGCCCGGTGAGCACGCCTCCGGGGGCCAGCTCGAGCAGGCCCGTGACGCCCAGCGTGACCATCGTCTCCTGGCACAGGTCCCACCGGACCGGGTTCGCGACCTGCGCGACGAGCAGCTCCAGCGCACGGGCGCCGGACGGTGCGACGGTGCCGTCGGCGTTGGTCAGCAGCGGCACGAGCGGCTCGCCGGCCGTGACCGCGGCGGCGGCGGTCCGGAGCTCGTCGACCGCGGGAGCCATGTGCGTGGTGTGGAACGCACCGGCGACCTGCAGGGCCACGACACGGGCGCGCGCCGGCGGAGCGGCGGCGAAGGCGGCGAGGGCGTCGAGCGTGCCGGCCGCGACCACCTGGCCGCCGCCGTTCACGTTCGCGGGGACCAGCCCGTGGGCGTCGAGCGCCGCGAGCACCTCGGCCGGGTCGCCGCCGAGCACGGCGCTCATCCCGGTCGGCGTGGTGCCGGCCGCGCGTGCCATCGCCGCACCCCGGACGGCGACCAGGCGCAGCGCCTCGTCGTCGGTGAGCACGCCCGCGATCGCCGCGGCCGCGAGCTCGCCGACGGAGTGGCCCGCCGTGAGGTCGACGGACCCGGTCGCGACCGGGCCGAGGGCCGCGTCCGCGTCGAGGTCGAGCACCGCGCGCAGCGACGCGAGCGCGGAGGCGACGAGCAGCGGCTGGGCCACCGCCGTGTCCCGGATCGTGTCCGCGTCGGACGTGGTGCCGTGCGCGACGAGGTCGAGACCGGTGGTCTGCGAGGCCCGTGCGATCGAGGCGGCGACGGAGGGCAGCTCGAGCCAGGGGCTGAGCATGCCGGGGGACTGTGCGCCCTGACCCGGGCAGACGACGACGAGCACCCGACCACCTTCCCCCGGCCGCCGTGCGGTCCGGGCCTACGGCGGGCACCAACCTTCGGCGGCACCCTTGTGCATGTCCTACAAACGAGAAGGCCGCGTCAGCTGTGATCGGGGCCGTTCGCCCCGGCGGCCTCCAGCCGGCCCAGCGCGAGGGCCGTCTGCAGCACGTACGACTCGCGGGCGTCGAGCGGGTCCCAGCCGGTCACGTCGGCGACGCGCCGCAGGCGGTACCGGACCGTGTTGGGGTGCACGTAGAGCGTGCGCGCGGCCGCCTCGAGCGAGCGGCCCGTGCCGAGGTACGCCGACAGCGTGTCGAGCAGGGCGCCCTGGCTCGCGGCGAGCGGCGCGTAGGCCTGGCTGACGAGGACCCGGCGCGCGGTCTGGTCGCCCACCAGCACCCGCTCGGGGAGCAGCTCGTCGGCCTGGACGGGCCGGGGTGCCTGCTCCCACGCCGCGGCCGCGACCAGCCCGGACAGCGCCGCCCGGGCCGAGCGGGCGCTGTCGGTGAGGTCCTGGACCTCGGGCCCGATGACCACGGGACCCGGCCCGAACCGGTGCAGCAGGCTCATGGTGGCCGCGCGCAGGTCGCCCTCGCCGCCGAGGAAGATGACGAGCCGGTCGCCCTGGATGCCGACGAGCGCGTCGTCGGCCGCGCGCCGGGTGGCGCGGCGCAGGTCAGCGGCCCGCACGTCGTCGAGCGGGGCGGCCGTGGTGCCGACCATCACGAGCGTCGAGCCGCGTCCGCCCCAGCCGATGGCCGCGACCCGGGAGCGCAGCGAGTCGTCGACGTCGCCGCGCACCAGCGCGTCCACGACGAGCGCCTCGAGCCGGGCGTCCCACGCGCCGCGGACCTCCGCGGCCCGGGCGTAGACCTCGGCCGCCGAGAACGCGACCTCCCGCGAGTACCGCAGCACCGCCTCCCGGAGCTCGCGCTCCTCACCGGGCGCCGCGAGCCGGTCGCTGTGCGTCTCGACGACGTCGACCACCACGCGGACGAGCTGGAGCGTGTGCTGCAGGGAGATCGACCTGGTCAGCTCGGTCGGGGCCGCCGCAAAGATGTCGCTGACGCCGTGCGGCGGGCGCGTCGGGTCGGCGAACCACGTGACGAACGCGGTGATGCCGGCCTGCGCGACGAGACCGACCCACGAGCGGTCCTCCGCGGGCAGCGCCCGGTACCACTCGAGGTCCTCGTCGAGCCGACGCATCGCGGCACCCGCGAGGAGCCCGGCACCGTCGCGCACCCGGCGCTGCGTCTCGGCGCCCGTGCGCGCGTCGAGGGGCGCGGTCCGCAGGCGTGCCGACGACGACGCACGCGGGGCGGGGTCGGTCGGGGGCGTCGTCCCGGTCGCGAGCGACGTGGCCGTGGCGCGGTCGGTGGCGCTGTCCGTCGCGCCGGTCGTCGCGCTGTCGGCCTCGGGCGGGGTCGTCGGCATGGGGTGAGCATAGGAGCCCGCTTGTGGGAAGTCGACAAAGGCGCGGATCGGGGTGTCCGTTCTCACGGGTGGTGCCCGGGTGCGTTTCGTCCCTTGGCGGATAAGGTCTCGACATGGCTTTGCTGCCCCGACTGCGCCAGCTGATGCGGCGACCGTCCTCGGCGTCGCGCGTCGGCGCGCGCCGACCGACGAAGGCCGCACGGCGCGGGGACACCCTGCACGAGGACGCCCTGCGCTCGATGCTCAGCGACGACCCCAACAACGACCGGGCGTTCCGCGCGCTCGCCGAGATCGTCCGGCGACGCGCCGCCGAGTCCTCGGGCTCCACGGACGACCCGCTGGCCGCCGAGCCCACGCCCGACGAGCGGGAGCGCGCCGCCGACCTCGCCGTCTGGGCCCTGGGGGAGGAGCTCGCCGGCAACCCGCGCGCCTGGTACCCGCTCATCGAGATCGCCCGGCTGTCCGTGCGTGACGACCACGAAGGGACGCTCCGGCGGCTCACCACGGCCGTCGAGCGCGACGCGTCGGGCAGGGCCCTCGTCGACGCCCTCGCACTGCTGCGTGGCGCCGGCCAGCCCGTCGACGCGCTCGGCCTGGGCGTCGGTCACTGGCACCCGCGCGACCACGACCCCGAGGTCGCCCGCCAGCTCGTGCTCGCCGCGGTCGAGGCCGGGCGGCCCCTGGACGCGAAGCAGCACATCATGGCGCTCGACCTCTACCCCGACCAGGCGGCGATCGCCGACCTGCGGACGGAGCTCACGCGCGTCGTCGCCGAGGCCGAGCAGACGATCCCCGGCACCTGACACCGGACGCACGAAGGGCCCGCGGCGCACGTGCCGCGGGCCCTTCGCCGTTCAGGGGCCGACCGTCAGGAGTCGCCGCCCGTGTTGCCGGACGTGCCGGCCGTGACGTCGTGCAGGCGGTACCGCTCGATCGCCTGCGCGGGCGCGTCGGCGGCCACCGCACCGGTGCGCGCGAGCTGCTGCAGCACGCGCACCGCGGTCGACGGGCCGTCGATCTTGAAGTGGCGACGGGCGGCGGCGCGGGTGTCGGAGAACCCGAACCCGTCGGCGCCGAGCGTCGCGTACGTGCCGGGGATCCACGCGCGCACCTGGTCGGGGACCAGGTGGTCGTAGTCCGACGTGGCGACGAACGGCCCCTCCGCACCGGCGAGCTTCTGCGTGAGGTACGCCTCGCGGGGCGCCTCGCCGGGGTGCAGGAAGGCGTGCTGGTCGGCCGCGAGGCCGTCGCGACGCAGCTCGTTCCAGCTCGTCACGGACCACACCGCGGCGCGGACGCCCCAGTCCTCGGCGAGCAGCTTCTGCGCCTCGAGGGCCCACGGCACACCGACGCCCGACGCGAGGATCTGCGCACGGGGACCGTCGCCCTCGGCGGGCGAGAGCAGGTAGATGCCCTTGAGGATGCCCTCGACGTCGACGTCGTCCGGCTCGACCGGCTGCCGCATCGGCTCGTTGTAGACGGTGATGTAGTAGATGACGTCCTTGTCGCGGTCGTCGCCCTCGCCGTACATGCGCTGGATGCCGTCGCGCACGATGTGCCGGATCTCGTACCCGAACGCCGGGTCGTAGTGCACGACGTGCGACATCGTGCCGGCGATGAGCGGCGAGTGGCCGTCGGCGTGCTGCAGGCCCTCGCCGGTCAGCGTGGTGCGACCGGCGGTCGCACCGATGAGGAAGCCGCGCGCCATCTGGTCGCCGGCGGCCCAGAACTGGTCGCCGGTCCGCTGGAACCCGAACATCGAGTAGTAGAAGTAGAACGGGATCAGCGGCTCGCCGTGCGTGGCGTACGACGTGCCGACGGCCTGGAACGCCGCCGCCGAACCGGCCTCGTTGATGCCGGTGTGCATGATCTGGCCGGAGTCGGACTCCTTGTACGAGAGCATCAGCTCCCGGTCCACGGCCATGTAGTTCTGGCCGTTCGTGTTGAAGATCTTGGCGCTCGGGAAGATCGAGTCCAGGCCGAACGTGCGGGCCTCGTCGGGGATGATCGGGACGAGCCGCTGGCCGATCTCCTTGTCCTTGACGAGGTCCTTGAACAGCCGGACCAGGGCCATCGTCGAGGCGACCTCCTGGTGCCCCGACCCCTTCGCCAGGCCTTCGTAGACCTTGTCCTCGGGCAGCGTCAGCGCCTTGTGCGTGGACCGCCGCTCCGGGACGAACCCGCCGAGCTGACGGCGCCGCTCCAGCATGTACTGGATCGCCTCGTCGTCCGGGCCGGGGTTGTAGTACGGCGGCAGGTACGGGTTCTCGTCGATCTGCTCGTCCGTGATCGGGATCCGCAGCGAGTCGCGCAGCGTCTTGAGGTCGTCCGCCTTGAGCTTCTTCATCTGGTGCGTGGCGTTGCGCGCCGCGAACCCGGAGCCCAGGCCGTAGCCCTTGACGGTGTGCGCGAGGATCACGGTCGGCTGGCCGGTGTGCTCGCGGGCGGCCTTGTAGGCGGCGTAGATCTTGCGGTAGTCGTGACCGCCGCGCTTGAGCGCCCAGATCTCGTCGTCCGACATGTTCTCGACGAGCTGCTTGGTGCGCGGGTCGCGCCCGAAGAAGTGCTCGCGGATGAACGCGCCGTTCTCGGCCCGGTACGTCTGGTAGTCGCCGTCGAGCGTCGTGTTCATCAGGTTGACGAGCGCACGGTCCTTGTCGGCGTTGAGCAGGACGTCCCACTCGCGGCCCCAGATGACCTTGATGACGTTCCAGCCGGCGCCGCGGAACTGCGCCTCGAGCTCCTGGATGATCTTGCCGTTGCCGCGGACCGGTCCGTCGAGGCGCTGCAGGTTGCAGTTCACGACGAACGTGAGGTTGTCGAGGCCCTGCTGGGCGGCGTGCTGGAGCATGCCGCGCGACTCGGGCTCGTCCATCTCGCCGTCGCCGAGGAACGCCCACACGTCCTGCTGGCTGGTGTCCTTGATCCCGCGGTTGTGCAGGTACTTGTTGGTCCAGGCCTGGTAGATGGCACCCGCCGGGCCGAGGCCCATCGACACCGTCGGGAACTCCCACAGGTCCGGCGCGAGGCGGGGGTGCGGGTACGACGGCAGGCCGCCGCCCGCGTGCGACAGCTCCTGGCGGAACCCGTCGAGCTGGTGCTCCGAGAGGCGGCCCTCGAGCAGCGCACGGGCGTAGACGCCGGGGGAGGCGTGGCCCTGGAAGTAGACCTGGTCGCCGCCGCCGGGGTGGTCCTTGCCCCGGAAGAAGTGGTTGAGGCCGACCTCGGTGAGCGTCGCCACGGACGCGTAGGACGAGATGTGCCCGCCGACCGCGACGCCGGGCCGCTGCGCGCGCGTCACCATGACGGCGGCGTTCCAGCGGATCCACGAGCGGTAGCGCCGCTCCATGACCTCGTCGCCGGGGAAGTACGGCTCGTCGTGCACCGCGATGGTGTTCACGTACGGCGTGTTGAGCGAGACCGGGATGGCCACGTTCCGCTGCCGGGCGTGCCGCAGCATGCTGAGCATCACGTACCGGGCGCGGGGGCCGCCCTTGTCGTCGATCAGCCCGTCCAGCGACTCGAGCCACTCGCCGGTCTCGGCGGGGTCGATGTCCGGTACCTGGCTGAGCAGGCCGCCGATGAGCGGTCCCGTCTCGTCGATCGAAGCCACCAGAGCTCCTTGCCTCTCGTCCGCGTGCGCGAGGCCGGTCGGCATCGGCGCGCATCTCGGGCCCGACCCGTCCGGCGCAGGAGTGCTGCGCCGACGTGTGCGGGTAGTCGCCCCATTCTCGGACTGTTCCGGCCCGAAAGTCACACTCGGTACCGGACAAGGCACGTGACGTCCATGACATCGGCCTCCCGTCGAGGGGCGCGCCACACCGGTGTCTTGCCAGGGCCGGTCACTCTGCGGTGGGCTACGGTGTGCGGACATCAGCAGGTCGCCCCCTCGGGAGCGGCACGACGGAAGGGATCGGTCGGGACGTGTCATCCAGCGCGGACGACGCTGCCGGTCAGGCAGCAGCTCGTCTGGGATTCACCGCAGGACAGGTGATCCAGGAGTTCGGCTACGACGACGACGTCGACGAGGACCTGCGTTCCGGGGTCGAGTCGGCCACCGGCACCGATCTTGTCGACGAGGACTACGACGACGTCACGGACGGTGCCGTCATCTGGTTCCGCGACGACGACGGGGACCTCACCGACTTCCTCGTCGACGCGATGACGGTCCTCGACGACAACGGTCCGATCTGGGTCCTGACGCCGAAGGCGGGTCGTCCCGGGCACGTGTCGCACAGCGACATCGAGGAGGCGGCCACGACGTCCGGCCTGCACGCGATGAGCACCTTCTCCATCGCGACGGACTGGTCGGCGACCCGGCTCGGCACCCGCGGACGAGGCAAGTGAGCCTCGCCGTCGGCGACGTCGCCCCCGACTTCTCGCTCCCCGACACGCACGGCACGCCCGTCACGCTCAGCGGGCTGCGAGGTGCGCCCGTGGCCGTCGTGTTCGTGCCGTTCGCGTTCTCGGGCACGTGCACCGGCGAGCTCTGCGACCTGCGGGACAACCTCGAGGCCTTCCAGTCGGCCGGCGTCCACCTCGTCGTGGTCTCGTGCGACCCGATGTTCTCGTTGCGCGCCTGGGCCGCGGCGGAGGGCTTCGGCTTCGACCTGCTGTCCGACTTCTGGCCGCACGGCGAGGTCGCCCGGGCGTTCGGCGTGTTCGACGACGAGCGGGGCCGCGCGAACCGGGGCAGCTTCCTCATCGACGCCGACGGCGTGGTGCGCTGGACCGTGGTGAACCCGGCCGGCCAGGCGCGACCCATCGGGGCGTACCGCGAGGCCATCGAGGCCCTCGCCGCCTGACCAGGCGGCCGTCGCCCGGCGTCGGGTGCGGCCTCCCGCCGGTAGGCTGTGCGCCCGTCGAGCCGCGCGCTCGTCGGGGCCTGTAGCTCAGCTGGTCAGAGCGCCGCGCTTACACCGCGGAGGTCGCCGGTTCGAAACCGGCCGGGCCCACCCGTCGTGCACCGCCCCGGTTGCTAGGGTCCCGCCCATGTCGTCGCCCCACGTCGCCGCGCTCACCGTGTACCCGGTGAAGTCGTTCGCGGGGCACCCCCTGGACGAGATGGACGTCGAGGTGGCGGGCCCTCGCGGTGACCGCCGGTGGATGCTCGTCGACCACAAGGGCTCGACGGTGACTTCCCGGAGCCACCCGCACCTGCTGGGCGTCCGAGCAGCTCCCGGGCCCGGCGGTGCCGTCACGCTGTCGGCGCCCGGTCGTGAGCCGCTGCGGGTGGAGCCGCCCGACGGGCCGCCCGGCGTGGTCGTCACCCTGTCGAGGCTCGACGCTGCCGCCGACGGGGGCGACGCGGCTGCCCGGTGGTGCTCCGAGGTCGCCGGGCTGCCGGTCCGGCTCGTCTGGCTCGACGACCCCGCGCGGCGGGGGATGTCCGCGAAGCACGGGGGGTCGGCCGACGACCCGCTCGCGCTCACCGACACCGGCCCCCTGCACGTGACGACGACGGCGTCGCTGCGGCGGCTCGACGCGTGGGCGGCGGAGATCCACGACGAGGTCACAGCCGTGGCGCTCGCTTCCGGCGACCCTGCGCCGTCGGTGCGGACGCCGCTGGACATGCGGCGGTTCCGGCCCAACCTGGTGGTCGACGGCGACCTCGAGGCGTTCGCGGAGGACGGGTGGCGCACGGTCCGGGTCGGTGACGTCGAGCTGCGGTTCGCCGGCCGGTGCGGGCGGTGCGTCATGACGACCGTCGATCCGGACACCCTGGTCAAGGGCCGCGAGCCGCTGCGGACGCTGGCGCGGCACCGGCGGTCGGACGGCGAGCTGTGGTTCGGCGTGCAGATGGTCCCGGTCAGGCCCGGCGTGGTCTCGCTGGGGGATCCGGTCACGGTGGTGGCCTGAGCGGACACGGTGCAGGCGTGGCCCGACGACCGGGAGACGGCCGGTAGCGTGCGTGCCGTGAGCGCTCCCCGGTTGGCCGACGTCGTGCATCTGCTCGACCGGCGGTACCCGCCCCGCACCGCCGAGTCCTGGGACGCCGTCGGGCTCGTCACGGGGGACCCCGACCAGCAGGTCGAGCGGGTGCTGTTCGCGGTGGACCCCGTGGCGGCCGTCGTCGACGAGGCCGTCGCGTGGGGAGCGGACCTGCTGGTGACGCACCACCCGTTGCTGCTGCGTCCGGTGCACTCGGTGGCGGCGACGACGTTCAAGGGTGCGCTGCTGCACAGGCTCGTGCGGTCCGGCGTCGCGCTGCACACGGCCCACACCAACGCCGACGCCGCCGAGGGCGGGGTCGCGGACGCGCTCGCCGAGGCCGTCGGGCTGCTCGACACGGTCCCGCTGCAGGCCGCACCCGCCGAGGCTCTCGACAAGCACGTGGTGTTCGTCCCCGTCGCGGACGCCGAGCGGCTGGTCGACGCCCTCGCGGCGGCAGGTGCCGGGCAGGTCGGCGAGTACGCGCGGTGCGCCTGGACGTCGACGGGTGAGGGCACGTTCACGCCCGGCCCGGGGGCGACCCCGGCCGTCGGCCGGACCGGTGAGGCGGCCCGGGTCGTGGAGGCGCGCGTCGAGATGGTCGCGCCTCGTCGTGCGCGGGCCGCGGTCGTCGCGGCGATGCGGGCCGCCCACCCGTACGAGGAGCCCGCGTTCGACGTCCTGGAGCTCGCCACCTGGCCCGGCGGCACCGGGATCGGCCGGGTCGGGAGGCTCGCCCGGCCGACGACGCTCGCGGACTTCGCGGCGACGGTGGCGGCCGCGGTCCCGGCGACCGTGCAGGGCGTGCGCTTCGCCGGCGACCCCGACGGCACGGTCGAGCGGGTCGCCGTGGTCGGTGGCTCGGGGGACTCGCTGTTCGACGAGGTCCGCGCCGCCGGCGTCGACGCGTACGTCACCGCCGACCTGCGGCACCACCCCGCCTCCGAGCTGCGCGAGCGCGCCGAGTTCGAGCACCGCGGCGGCCGGGCTCGCCCGTACCTCGTGGACCTCGCCCACTTCGCCTCCGAGTGGCCCTGGCTCGCCCGGGCCGCCCGCACCCTCGCGTCGGACGTGGCCGGGACGGGGGCTACGGTGGAGACCCGCGTCAGCACGCTGCGCACCGACCCGTGGACGGGCCGCGCCGCAGGCCCGGAGCCGACGCCCGCACACTGACCACCCGCTGACCAGACCCGCACCCCGTGCGGTCGCCGGAAGGACCCCCATGGCCACAGCCCCCGCAGCGGACCAGCGCCGTCTGCTCGACGTCCAGGCGCTCGACACCCGGCTCGACCAGCTCGCGCACAAGCGCCGCTCCCTGCCGGAGCTCGCGCGTCTCCTCGAGCTCGACGCGCAGGTCGCGGACCTCTACACCGCGCTCGTCACGTCCCGCACCGCCGCGGACGACCTGCGCCGCGAGCTCACGAAGGCCGAGGCCGACGTCGAGCAGGTCCGCGTCCGGGCGGCCCGCGACCAGGGCAAGCTCGACTCCGGGCAGGGGTCGCCGAAGGACCTGCAGGCGCTGCAGAGCGAGCTCGTGGCGCTCGGCCGCCGTCAGGGCGACCTGGAAGAGGTCGAGCTCGAGGTCATGGAGCGCCTGGAGGCGCACGAGACCGCGCTGGCCGAGGTGACGACGGCCCACCAGGCGCTCGTCGAGCAGAAGACCACCGTCGAGGCGGCACGCGACGCCGCGTTCGCGGAGATCGACGCCGAGGTGGAGAAGGTCCGCGCCGAGCGCGCCACCACCGCCGAGGGGCTCGACGCCGGGCTCGTCACGCTGTACCAGAAGCTGCGCACGCAGCTCAGCGGGGTCGGTGCCGCGGCGCTGCGCGGCCGGCGCTGCGAGGGCTGCCGGCTGGAGCTCAACCCGCTCGACCTCGACGCCATCCGCGGCAAGGCCGAGGACCACGTGGTGCGGTGCGAGGAGTGCGGCCGGATCCTCGTGCGGCTGCCCGAGACCGCGCAGGGCTGACCGTGGCACGCCGGCTGGTCGTCGAGGCGGACGGCGGGTCGCGGGGCAACCCCGGACCCGCCGGGTACGGCGCGGTCGTGCGGGACGCCGCGTCCGGCGCGGTGCTCGCCGAGCGGGCGGACTACCTGGGCGTGACGACGAACAACGTCGCCGAGTACTCCGGTCTCGTGGCCGGCCTCCGCGCGGCGCTCGCCATCGACCCGGACGCCGAGCTGGAGGTCCGGCTCGACTCACAGCTGGTCGTCGAGCAGATGCGCGGCACGTGGCGGATCAAGCACGAGGACATGCGCCGGCTGGCCGACGAGGCCCGTGCGCTCGTCGACCCTGCGACGGTCACCTGGACGTGGGTGCCGCGCGCGCAGAACGCCGCGGCCGACCGGCTGGCGAACCTCGCGATGGACCAGAAGACTGCGATCGTGACGGACCTCGACGCCGAGACCGGCCGCGACGACGCGGCACAGGCCCAGCCGCTGGAGGCTGGCAGCCCCGATGCGGACCCGACAGGTGCAGGCGCGGGTGCCGCAGCTCCGGTCCGGGCGCCGCGGCCCTCGGGCGCGGGGGTGCGGTTCGACGAGGAGCAGCCCGTCACCGTCGTCCTGGTGCGCCACGGCGAGACCACGATGACGGTGTCCCGCGGCTACTCCGGGTCCGGCGAGCCGGGGCCGCCGCTCAACGAGCACGGCGTCCGCCAGGCGCACGCGGCCGCCGACCTCGTCGACCGGATCGGGCGCGACGTGTGGGGCGACATCGCGTACCCGAGCGAGGTCATCGCGTCACCGATGGTCCGCACCCAGCAGACCGGCGGGATCATCGGCGAACGGCTCGGGCTGCCCGTGCGCACGGACGCGGTGTTCCAGGAGGCCGACTTCGGCGAGTGGCAGGGGCTGACCGCCGAGGAGATCGAGGAGCGCTGGCCCGGCCAGCTCGAGCCCTGGCACACGAAGGCGAACATCCGCCCGCCCGGTGGGGAGTCGATCGAGGAGGTGGGCGAACGGCTGCGCCGGGGCCTCGACGAGCTGCGCGCCGGGGGTGGCGACCGGACCGTGGTGGTCGTGAGCCACGCCGTGTCGATCCGGGCCGCGCTGGGCGTGACGATGGGGGCTCAGCCGTCCTCGTGGAGCCAGCTGCGGGTGGCTCCCGCGTCCGTCAGCATCATCCGGCTGTTCACCGACCGGCGCGACGAGATCGCCGTGGCCGGTGCGCCGAGCGAGGGCTGGTCGTCGCGCACCTGACGCGCACCTGACGCTCAGTGAGCGGCGACGAGCGCGAGCGTCGCGGCGACGACGACCACGGGGGCGAGCAGGAGTCCCTGCCGCACGATCGTCCACGCCGGCACGTCGAGCATCACCTGACGGCAGCGGTGCCACCACAGCACCGTCGCGAGGGAGCCCCACGGCGTGATCAGCGGGCCGGCGCCCGTGCCGATGAGCAGCGCGGCGATCCGCAGCGGGTCGCCGCCCGTCGACGGCTCGAGCGCCAGGTAGGCCGGCAGGTTGTTGACCGCGTTCGACGACGCGGCGCCGACCCCGGCGACGCGCAGCAGGTCCGCCGGGCCGGTGCCCTGCCCGGCGGCGGCCGCCAGCAGCGTGCCGAGCCCGTGCGCATGGGCCGTCTGGACGACGGCGAACAGACCGAGGACGACGACGAGCGTGCGCCACGGCACGAGCCTGCTCGGCGGCACCGGCCACGGACGGCCCCGCAGGCGCGTGGTGAGCAGCAGGACCGCGGCGGCGACCAGGGCCGTCGGCGCGGTCGGGAGGCCGACGACGAACGCGACCGCCATGGCCGCGGTGACGAGAGCGGCGATCACCAGCAGCGCGCGGTCAGGCGCCGGCCTGCTCGGGTGCGCCTCGTACGTCCCGGACAGGACGTGCCGGTCACGGACGGCTAGCACCACCACCGTCGTCAGGACCGCAGCGAGCGCCGGGGCCCACATCAGCCCGATGAACCCCACGCCCGCGGTGCGCAGGGCATGGTCGGCGAGCAGGTTCGTCAGGTTGGACACCGGCAGCAGCAGCGAGGCCGTGTTCGACAGGGCGAGGACGGCGAGCGCGAACGGCAGCGGCGGGGTGCGGGTGTGCCGGGCGAGCGTGATGACGACGGGTGTCAGGAGCACCGCCGTCGTGTCCAGCGAGAGCACCGCGGTGCTGGCCGTCGCGAGCAGGACGACGAGCGCCCACAGCGCCACCCGCCGCCCACGCGCCACGCGTGCCGCGAGCTCCGCGGCCGCCGTGAACAGGCCGGCACCGGCGCACATCTCCGCCACGACCGTCAGCGCCGCGAGGAACAGCAGGATCGGGACGGCGCGCCGGGCGAGCTCCCACGCGTCGTCGGACGGGAGCGCACCCGTGGCGACGACGCCGACGGTCGCGACCAGCGAGACGAGCCACCAGGGCACGCGCCGCCACATGCGGGCGCTCAGGCGACGACGAGCGAGAGCACGCGGGCGCCGCGACCCGCCGGGCCGAGCTCGACGGCCAGCAGCTCGTGCCCCACGAGCTCGCCCGCGACCCTGGCCAGCGACGCGGCGTCGACGGGGGCCTTGCCCCGACGGCTCATCAGGTGGCGCGTGAGCACGCCGCGCGTGTGCTTCGCGTGGTGCGACACGACCGACCGCACCCCGTCGAGCTCCCGCTCCACGCGGACCGTGACCCACTCCGCCGACCGGGGCGGGTGCCACGCCGCCAGGTACGCCGCCGACCGGCAGTCGACGACGAGGTCGCCGTCCGCGCGTGCGTCGAGCTCGTCGCCGAGCGGGCCGCGCCACGCCGACGCGAGCGGACCGATCCCCGGCAGGTCCGTGCCCATCGACAGCCGGTACGCCGGGATCGGGTCCTCCGGCGTCACCGCGCCCCACAGGCCCGACACGATGCGGACGCTCTCGGCCGCCCGCGCCCGGCCCGTCGGCGTGAGCCGGTCGAGCCCGGCCGCGCCGTACAGCACACCCGTGTAGACCCGTCGGGCCGGTGCCGTGGCCGCCTCGCGCAGGCGCGTGTTGCGCGCGACCTCGTCGGTCAGGCTCGCCCCCACGCCCAGCACGTGCACGGCGTCGTCGCGCGCGCTGACCTCCTGCAGGGCGTCGAGGACCTTCGCGCGCAGCGGCGTCAGACCGGGGGAGGACAGGGAGTCGAGGTCGAGAGCCGGGCCGGAGGCGCGCGGCGACGTCTTTCCCTCGGACGGGGGCAGGAGCACGAGCACGCACCGACTGTAGGCTCCGCGGCGCGGGTGGGACGCATCGGGACACGGAGGACGGCGATGGCGCAGGTCAAGCTCTACGGTCGACGGGACGTCTGGGGCGCTCGACGGCAGGAGGTGTCCGACGCCGTGCACGCCGCGCTCGTCGGGTCCTGGGCCCTGCCCGCCGACAAGCGGTTCCACCGGTTCGTCATGCTCGACCCCGAGGACCTCGTCGCCCCCCGCTCCGACGCCTACCTCGTCATCGAGATCGTCTGCTTCACCGGCCGCACCCGCCGCGCCCGTCGCGCCCTCATCGCCGCCATGTTCTCCGACGTCGCACCCGCCCTCGGACTCACGGCCGACGACCTCGAGGTGGTCATCATCGAGAGCCCGTCCGAGAACTGGGGCATCCGCGGGGTGTCCGGCGACGAGCTCGCGCTGTCCTACCGCGTCGACGTCTGAGCCTGCTGCTGCGGGATGCCGTGATGGGTCCGGTGCTCGTGCGCCGGCTCCGGCGTGCTGATCTCCGGCGGGATCAGCCCGTACGCCCGCCCGGCCGCGAGCGCACCGCAGCGGTCGCTGACGCCGAGCTTGTGGTACACGGACCTGACCTGCGTCTTCACCGTGTTCCGGGTCACGAACAGCGACCCGGCGATCTCGCCGAGCGTCAGGGGCAGAGCCAGGTGGGCGAGGATCACGCGCTCCCGGCGGGTCAAGGCTGGTGTCTCCATGCCTCGTGGTTCGGCGCCGTCGTCCCGGTGGATGGGTCCGCGTTCTCGACCGACTAGGCTGGGCCGCGCGGATGAGTCAGTCAGGCGGCCGCGTCGGACCTCCGGGTCCGCCGAGGAACGTCCGGGCTCCGTAGGGCAGGGTGGTGGGTAACGCCCACCCGGGGTGACCCGCGGGACAGTGCCACAGAGAACAGACCGCCTTCCCGGTCCGCCGGGGAGGTAAGGGTGAAACGGTGGTGTAAGAGACCACCAGCGTGCCGGGCGACCGGTGCGGCTAGGTAAACCCCACCCGGAGCAAGGCCAGACAGGGAGCGTCCGAGGGCTGCTCGCCCGAGCTCCCGGGTAGGCCGCTGGAGGCGTGCGGCAACGTACGTCGTAGAGGGATGGCCGCCACCCGCGCACGGGGTGACCCAGCGCGGGGACAGAACCCGGCGTATCGACTGACTCATCCGCCCCACCCCGGAGGCGTCGCCGCTCAGCTGACCGGGACGTCCAGCCGCTGGTACGTCCGGCCCGGGAGCATGGACGCCACGTCGGAGGTCCACGGCAGGGGCGGCTCAGGCATGACGACGAGCCACGACCCGTCCCGGTCGAAGAACCGCAGGTCGCCGTCGAAGGCGTAGGTGTCGCGGACGTGCAGGCCGAGGTCGCTCGCGGCGAACGCCAGGTCGAAGAGCCACGAGGACGGGTCCTGGATCCGGCTGTCGCTGTCGAGGTCGCGCGAGCTCCACATCCGCACCCAGGCGATGCTGCGGGCCTCGTGAGCGGGGATGACGAGGGGATGACCGGGCAGCAGCTCGAGCTCGCCGCCGGCGGGCTCGACGATGTCGATCTGGGCGGGGCAGTCGGAGACGTTCTCGAACCACAGCGTGAGAGAGGTGCGGAACGCGTACGTCTCGTCGCGGCCCACCTGGAGCTGGCCGACGAGCGGACGCCACCGGTCCTGCCGGCCGGCGGTGAGCTGACAGACCTCGAGGCGGGGTCGTCCTGCGGCGTCGGCGACGCTCGGCAGGGCCCGGGCGATGATCGTCGGGGCGAGTGCGTCGAGGCGGACCTCCTCGAGCATGCGGCGCGAGTGGTCGGTCTCGAGGCGGAGGCGGTCGGCGTCGGCGCGAGCGTCCTGGGCCTCCTGCCGGGCGAGGGCGAGCGCCTCGCGGGCGATCGCGACCTGCTCGTCGAAGGCCTGCGCCTGCCGCGCGCCGGCGTCGGCGTGCCGGTAGGTGGCGTCGGCCTGGCGGGCGACGCGTCGGGCGGCCTTCGCGGCCTGACGCCACGCGAAGAGGGCCGCGAAGAACGTCAGCAGGGAGACGGCGAGCGGTACCCACTGCCACCAGTCCTGCTGGGTGATGTCGCCGAGGACGGACAGAGCGGCGCTGGTCATCCCCGCAAGTTACTGACCGGTTCGTCCGATTTCGACCCTGACGCGCCGAAGTCACTCGTGCGGGGGTAGCTCGCTGGGCCTGTCGGCGGAGCCGGCGAGCTCGTCGGGAGGAGCCGCCCGGTGTCGCGCGCCGCGGGCGCTGGCGGGCGTGCTGGTGCCAGCATGGCCGCGTGACCAGGACGGAACGCTGGGAGAGGGCCACCGAGTGGCCGCTCGTCGTCGCCGCGCTGGCGTTCCTCGTGGCCTACGCGGTCCCGATCATCGAGCCGACGCTCTCGCCTCTCGCCAGGACGGTCTGCTCGGTGGTGCTGACCGTCTCGTGGGTCGCGTTCGGCGTCGACTACGTGGTCCGGCTCAGCCTCGCCGACGACCGGTGGCGGTTCGTCCGCCGGAACCTGCTCGACCTCGCCGTGCTGGCCCTGCCGGTGCTGCGACCGCTGCGGCTGCTGCGGCTCGTCGCTCTCCTCGGCATCCTGCACCGCGCGGGGTCGGGCAGCCTGCGCGGCAGGGTCGTCATGTACGTGGTCGCGGGCACGCTGCTGCTGGTCGTGTGCGGTGGGCTCGCGATCACCGATGCCGAGCACGGTCACCCCGACGCGAACATCGACGACGTCGGGGAAGGGCTGTGGTGGGCGGCCACCACGATGACGACCGTCGGGTACGGCGACCGGTACCCCGTCTCGACGACCGGGCGGTTCGTCGCGACGGCGCTCATGGTGGGCGGCATCGCGCTGCTCGGGGTCGTGACGGCGACGCTCGCGTCGTGGCTCGTCGAGCGGGTCGCGGAGGCCGACGAGGCGGAGCAGGCCGCCACCCGGGCGCAGGTGGACGCCCTGGCCGCCGAGGTGCGGGCGCTGCGCGAGGCGCTCGCCGTCCGGTCGGTCACCCGGGACGACGAGACCTGACGATCTCGAGCCGTCAGGCCGTCGCGTCGGCCGACTCGGCCGCGAGCGCCGCCGCCGCCTCGGACACGGTGCGGTGCAGGAGGCAGAACTCGTTCCCCTCGGGGTCGGCGAGCACGTGCCACGGCACGTCGCCCTGACCGATGTCCACGGTGGTTGCTCCGAGCCCGAGCAGGCGGGCGAGCTCGGTGGCCTGGTCGGAGTCGTCCGCGGGCCGCAGGTCGACGTGCAGCCTGTTCTTCACGGCCTTGTCGTCGGTCACCCGGATGAACAGCCACGCGGTCGCGGAGCCGTCGCCGGGCGTGATCTCGAACTCGTCGTCGTCGGGCGCGGGCTCCCACACGAAGTGCCAGCCGAGCGCGTCGGCCCACCAGCGGGCGAGCGCCTCGGGGTCGTGCGCGTCGATGGTGAGCTGGGAGACCGCGAGCGTCATGCAGGCACCGTAGGGGCGCCCCCCGACATCACGCGACCGGTGGCGGCGGGTCCAGCCGCACGGTGCCGGCGTCGAGGTCGACCGGTGGAGCGTTGTCTCCGGCGTGCTGGATGTCGAGGCGCTGGCGTTCCTGCTCGGCGGTGAGGTGCACACGGTTGGGCTGGAACACCTCGACGAGGTCGCCGAGGATCCCGCTCGCGGACGTCGAGCCCGTCGGCTCGTAGGGCCGGGGGCGGCGTCGGTCGAACCAGCCGCGGGCCACCGCCCGGTCGGCGGCGACCACCACCGCGACCACGACGAGGACGAGCAGGACCCAGCGCACCCCGTCATCGTGACACGTCAGCGTCGGACGGCGGCGACCTGGCGGTGATGGGCGTGCGTGAGCCATGCGGCCGTGCTCAGCCGGGGGTCGTCGAGGTCCGTGTCGGCGAGCCGGGCGAGGTACTGCCGGTCGGCCGCCAGGCGGCGGGAGAGCTCGGCGGCGTCGCCGACGGCACCGTGACCCGGTACGACGACGCGCACGTCGACGGTGCTCGTCAGCGTGGCGAAGGCGTCGAGTGCGGCGAGGTAGCCGACGACCGGGTCGGCGGCGTCGAGGTCGAGGAGCGGGATCTCGACGTCCGACAGCATGTCCCCGGCCACGACGACACCGGCGTCGGCGACCAGCAGCGCGGTGTGCCCGGGTGCGTGCGCCGTATGGGTCAGGGCGTGGACCCGGCGGGCGGGCCAGTCCACGGGCGTCCAGCCGGGCACCAGGGGCGGATCGACGTCGCTGGCCGGGAACGGCGTCGGGGGAGCGGCGACCAGGTCGGCACCACGGTCGCCGGGGTGTGCCCGCAGGTGGGCCGCCAGCGCGTCGTCGCCGTCGCGCTCGGCCGCCGCCGCGGTCGACCACGACGGTCCGAGCGTCCACGCCGCCCACCGCGGCACGGACCGCAGCCCGGGGGCGTCGAGGGCGTGGTCCCAGTGCCCGTGCGTCGACCAGACGGCGACGGCGTGCCAGCCACGCGAGGCGACGGCCGCGGCGAGGTCGTCGACCTCCCGTGCCGTGACACCGGGGTCGACGACCAGGCACGACCCGTCGTCACCGACGACGACCGTCGACGTCGTCGCGTACACCGCACTGGTCGCGACGTGGACGCCGTCCGCGACCTCGACGAGCGTGCGGACCACGGTCAGCCGTGCGCCTCCGCGGCGAGCGCCGCCGCCCCGACGATCCCGGCCGCGTTGCGCAGCTCGGCGGGGATGATGCGGGTACGGATGTCGAGCAGGGGCAGGAAGTCCTTGTGGTGCTTGCTGACGCCGCCGCCGACCACGATGAGGTCGGGCCAGAACAGGTTCTCGACGACGGTGAAGTACCGCTGCAGGCGGTCGGCCCACCCGGCCCAGTCGAGTCCCTCGCGGTCCCGGACGGACTCGGCCGCACGCGACTCGGCGTCGTGGCCGTCGATCTCCAGGTGACCGAGCTCGGTGTTGGGCACGAGGTGCCCGTCGACGATCAGTGCGGACCCGATGCCGGTGCCGAGGGTGACCACGAGGACCACGCCGTCGACGTCCTTCGCCGCCCCGTACCGGACCTCGGCGTACCCCGCGGCGTCGGCGTCGTTGACGGCGAGCGCCTTGCGGCCCGTGGCCTTGTGCACGGCCTCCTCGACGTTCGTGCCGATCCACGACTTGTCGACGTTCGCGGCGGACTGCGCGACGCCGTGGAGGATGACCGCGGGGAAGGTCACACCGATCGGCACGCCCTTGTCCAGGTCGAACGACCCGACGACGGCCGCGACGGTCTCCGACACCGCGTCGGGGGTCGACGGGTCCGGCGTGGGGATCCGCTTGCGGTCGCTCGCGAACTCGCCCTTGCTCAGGTCCACGGGCGCGCCCTTGATGCCGCTGCCGCCGATGTCCACGCCGAACGCGAGGGGGTGCTTCTTCTTCTTGTCGTCGTGGCTCATGGCAGGGTCAGGATCTCCGCTCCGGTGTCGGTGACCAGCAGGGTGTGCTCGAACTGCGCGCTGCGACGACCGTCGGCCGTGAGGACGGTCCACTCGTCGTCCCACATGACCCAGTCGGGGGTGCCGAGGTTGAGCATCGGCTCGATCGTGAAGACCATGCCGGGCTCGATCACGGTGTCGTAGCCCGGGGCCGCGTCGTAGTGGGGGATGACGAGCCCGGTGTGGAACGCGGGGCCGACGCCGTGCCCGGTGTAGTCGCGGACCACGCCGTACCCGAACCGGGCCGCGTACTTCTCGATGACCCGGCCGATGACGTTCACCTCGCGGCCGGGGACGACGGCCTTGATCGCCCGGTGCAGGGCCTCGCGGGTCCGCTCGACGAGCAGCCGTGACTCCTCGTCGACGTCGCCGGCGAGGAACGTCGCGTTGTTGTCACCGTGCACGCCGCCGACGTACGCGGTGACGTCGATGTTCACGATGTCGCCGTCCTCGACCACCGTCGAGTCGGGGATGCCGTGGCAGATGACCTCGTTGACCGACGTGCACAGGGACTTCGGGAACCCGCGGTAACCCAGCGTCGACGGGTACGCGCCGTGGTCGACCATGAACTCGTGCCCGAGGGCGTCGAGCGCGTCGGTGGTGACGCCCGGCTCGACAGCGTTCCCCACGAGCTCGAGGGCCTGGGCGGCGATCCTCGCCGCGACCCGGACCCGTTCGACCATCTCGTCGTCCAGCACGTTGCTGCCCCGCCACGGTGCGGGGCCGGGACGCCCGACGTACTCGGGGCGGGCGATCGTCGAGGGGACGGAGCGGCGGGGGCTCACCGTGCCCGGGACCAGGGCGGATCGTGGCGCGTGCACGGTCGACATACCTGGCAGTCTACGGAACGGAGTGCGGAGCGGCCGGTCGGACGGTCGCTCCGCGAGCCCGACGAAGGGAGTCCGACATGGCGACCGAGTACTGGTACAACACCGAGACCCACGAGGTCGAGGAGGGCAGGCAGAGCGTCGCGTCGAAGCTCATGGGCCCGTACCCGACCCGTGAGGACGCCTCGCGCGCGATGGAGATCGCCAAGGAGCGCAACAAGGCGTGGGAGGACGAGGACCGCCAGCGCTGAGCCGGGGCGGCGCGCTCAGCGCCGCGTCAGGTGGGCGACCACCGGGCGGTGGTCGCTGCCGCCGGTGGCGCCCAGCACCTCGAACCCGGTGACGCGCCATGCCCGACCGTCCACCAGGACGTGGTCGATCGGCGCGGCCAGCACGCTCGGGGCGGAGGCGGGCCAGGTGCCGCGCCACGCCTCACCGGCTGCTCGCGCGGCGTCGACGCACGGGCCGAGGTCGCGCAGTGCGGGGTGGTCGAGGGTGGCGTTGAGGTCGCCGGCGACGATCGCGCCGGGCGTCGACGCGCACCGCCCCGCCACCCAGGCCGTCTCCGACCGCCACGCGGGCATCGCCGAGCGGCGTCCGGGTGCGAGCGGGTGCGCCGCGACGAGCGTCGGGGCGGCGTCGTCGTCGGGGACGGCCAGGACCCCGCCGAGCCGGGTGGGGAGGTCCGTGGACGACGGGTAGGTGCCGAGCCCGGGGGAGACGAGCAGGGCCGTGCCCGCGATCCACGGGCTGTTCCCGCCGGCCGTGTGCACCTGCATCGGCATCCCGGCAGTGCCGAGCAGGGCCGCCGTGATCTCGGCGGTGGACCGCGAGGTCTCCGGCAGGACGACGACGTCGGCGTGCGCGTCCTCGGCGAGCGCCGCGAGGGTCGCGGCGGGCACGGTGTCGAGCGTGTTGAAGGACAGGACGACGACGTCGGCCGGGACGCCCGACGACGGTGCGGCCGAGACCTCCGGCGGTGCGGCCGGCACCGCCCGGGCGACGAGGACCGCGGCCTGCGCACCGGCCCCGAGCGCGAGCGCCACGACGACCGGCACCGCCCGTCGTCGGGTCCACGGAAGGGCGACCAGGACCAGCGCACCGGCGAGCCCCGCGAGACCGAGGACGGCACGGAAGGCCACGAGCTGCGCCACCGGGTACACGCCCGACAGGACCGGGACGGCGAGGCCGAGGCCGACCGCGCCCACGACGGCGGCCGTCGCCCAGGTCGCGACCCGCCCGGGGCTCACTTGTCGAACTGGTGGTCCGCGTCGGGGAACGTGCCGGCGCGCACCTCGTCCACGTAGGCCGTGGCCGCCGCACGCAGCGCCGCACCCACCTCGCCGAACCGCTTGGCGAACCGCGGCGACCAGTCGGTCATGCCGGCCATGTCCACCCACACGAGCACCTGGCCGTCGCAGCCCGTGCCCGCGCCGATGCCGATGGTCGGCACCTGCAGGATCTCGGTGATCTGCTCGGCGACGGGGGCCGGCACCATCTCGAGGACCACGGCGACGGCCCCGGCCTCGGCGATCGCGACGGCGTCCTCGCTGAGGTGCTCCGCCGCCAGGTCGCCGCGGCCCTGCACGCGCGGGCCGCCGAGCAGGTGCTCGGACTGCGGCGTGTACCCCAGGTGGCCCACCACGGGGATGCCGGCGTCGGTCAGCGCCTTGATCTGCGCGGCGACGCGCTTGCCGCCCTCGAACTTCACGGCCGCCGCGCCGGTCTCCTTCATGATCCGGACGGCGCTCGCGAGCGCCTGCTCGGGGCCTGCCTCGTACGTGCCGAACGGCAGGTCCACGACGACGAAGGCGCGGTGCGCGGCCCCGGCGACAGCGCTGCCCGCACGGACCATGTCGTCGAGCGTCACCGGCAGCGTCGTCGAGTGCCCGTGCATCGTGTTCCCGATCGAGTCGCCGACGAGCAGCATGTCGACACCGGCGGCGTCGAAGATCGACGCGGTCACGGCGTCGTACGCGGTGAGCATCGTCAGGCGCTCGCCGCGCTCCTTGGCCTCGCGCAGGTGGTGCACGCGCACGCGCTTGGGTGTCTGGGTCATCGAGGTGCTCCTGGGATGGTCGAGCGGGTGCGTACGCGGGTCGGTGGGACGGTCAGGGCTCGCGCCACCGGGTCGTCACGGGCAGTCGTCGGTCGCGCCCGAACGCGAGCGCGGTGACCTTGGGGCCGAGCGGGTACTGCCGGCGCTTCCACTCGGCCCGGTCGACGAGGGACAGCACCTTGTCGACGACGGCGGGGTCGAAGCCACGGGCGAGCAGCTCGGCGCGGCCCTCCGCGTTCTCGACGTAGGCGTCCAGCACCTCGTCGAGCAGGTCGTACGGCGGCAGCGAGTCCTGGTCGGTCTGACCGGGGCGCAGCTCGGCCGACGGCGGCTTCGTGATCGACGACTCCGGGATGGGCGGGAGCTCGTCGGGCCGGAACACGCCGTCGAGCGCGGCGTTGTTGCGCCACCGGGCCAGCGCCCACACGCGTGACTTGTCGACGTCCTTGAGCGGGGCGTACCCGCCGATGCTGCCGGCGTCGTAGATCGTCGCGTAGCCGGTCGCGAGCTCCGACTTGTTGCCCGGCGCGATCACGAGGTGGCCCTCACGGTTCGAGATCGCCATGAGCAGGACGCCGCGGACGCGTGCCTGCAGGTTCTCCTCCGTCACGCCCTCGATCTCGAGCTCGCCGCGGAACGCCTCGACGATCGGCCCGATCGGCTGGACGCGGTAGTCCGCGCCGATGCGCTTGGCGAGGTCCGCCGCGTCGTCCTTGCTGTGCTCGGACGAGTACGCCGACGGCATCGAGACGCCCACGACGTTCTCCCCGCCGATCGCGTCCGCCGCGACCGCCGCGGTGAGCGCGGAGTCGATGCCGCCCGACAGGCCGAGCAGCACCGACCGGAACCCGTTCTTGCGCACGTAGCCGGCCAGGCCCGTGACGAGCGCGCGGTACACCTCCTCGTCGGCGTCCAGGGCGGGCGCGAGCGGGCCGGTGGCCGGGACGTCGCCCTCGAGCAGGTCCCACAGCAGCAGGTGCTCGACGAACTGGGGCGCGCCGGCCAGCACCGTGCCGTCCACGCCGACGACGAACGAGCCGCCGTCGAACACCAGGTCGTCCTGGCCGCCGACGAGGTTCACGTACGCGACGGGCGCCTGCACCTCACGGGCCCGACGGGCGGCCAGCTCGACGCGGACGTGGCCCTTGCCCTCCTCGTACGGCGACCCGTTGAGCACGACGAGCAGCTCGACCTCCTGCTCGTCCATCTGCGAGACCGGGCCGCCGTCCTGCCAGATGTCCTCGCACACCACGACGCCGACCCGGCGCCCCCGCACGTCCACCACGCACACGTCGTCGCCCGGCGTGAAGATGCGGAACTCGTCGAACACGCCGTAGTTCGGCAGGTGGTGCTTGTCGTACCGCGCCTGCACCCGCCCGTGCTGCAGGAGGACCGCCTGGTTCGTGGGGCGGCGCGCACCCTGAGGGGCGTCCTGGTCGCCGGTCGGCGCGAGGACCCGTTCGCCGACCGTGCCGACGAGCACCGCGAGGTCGCCGAGACCGGCCGCCTCGAGCTCGGCGGCCGTCCGCTGGAGCGCCGCCTCCGCACCTCGCCGGAACGACGCCCGCAGAGCGAGGTCCTCGATGGGGTAGCCGGTGATCGTCATCTCCGGGAAGACCACGAGGTCGGCGCCCTGGTCCGCGGCCAGCCGGGCCCAGCGCAGCACCGCCGCCGCGTTCGCGTCGACGTCCCCCACGCACGTGTCGATCTGTGCCAGGGCGATGCGTGGTGCGGGCATGGCGTCGAGCCTAGTCAACGGCCGCACCACCTGCCGCGACGCATCCGCGGACCTGACGCCGTCCGGGCCCCTCCATGAGGCAGGATGTGCCGCATGGACAGGCAGCAGGAGTTCGTGCTCCGCACGGTCGAGGAGCGGGACATCCGCTTCATCCGCCTCTGGTTCACCGACGTGCTCGGGATCCTCAAGTCGGTGGCGGTCGCACCCGCCGAGCTCGAGGCCGCGTTCTCCGAGGGCATCGGGTTCGACGGCAGCTCGATCGAGGGCCTGACCCGGGTGTACGAGGCGGACATGATCGCCAAGCCGGACCCCACCACGTTCCAGGTGCTGCCCTGGCGCGGCGAGCGGCACGGCACGGCCCGCATGTTCTGCGACCTGCTGACGCCCGACGGCGAGCCGTCGCTCGCGGACTCCCGCAACGTGCTCAAGCGCGCGCTGTCGAAGGCCAGCGACCAGGGGTTCACGTTCTACACGCACCCCGAGGTCGAGTTCTACCTGTTCGAGGCCCCGGCCGACCCGTCCCAGCCGCTCGTCCCGGTGGACCAGGGCGGGTACTTCGACCACGTGCCGCGCGGCACCGCGCACGACTTCCGGCGCGCCGCGATCACGATGCTCGAGTCGATGGGCATCTCGGTGGAGTTCTCCCACCACGAGGCCGGCCCCGGCCAGAACGAGATCGACCTGCGGTACGCCGACGCGCTGACCACCGCCGACAACATCATGACGTTCCGCACGGTCGTCAAGGAGGTCGCGCTCGAGCAGGGCGTGTTCGCGTCCTTCATGCCGAAGCCGCTGTTCGACCAGCCCGGGTCCGGCATGCACACGCACCTGTCCCTGTTCGAGGGCGACCGCAACGCGTTCCACGAGCCCGGCGGCCACCTGGAGCTGTCGAAGACGGCCCGCTCGTTCATCGCCGGCCTCCTGCGGCACGCCGCCGAGGTCACGGCCGTCACCAACCAGTTCGTGAACTCCTACAAGCGGCTGTGGGGCGGCGCCGAGGCGCCGAGCTACATCTGCTGGGGCCACAACAACCGCTCCGCGCTCGTCCGCGTGCCCATGTACAAGCCGGGCAAGGGGAACTCGAGCCGCATCGAGTACCGCGCCGTGGACTCCGCGACCAACCCGTACCTCGCGTTCGCGGTGATGCTGGCGGCCGGGCTCAAGGGCATCGAGGAGGGCTACGAGCTGCCCGAGGGCGCCGAGGACGACGTGTGGGAGCTCACCGACTCCGAGCGTCGCGCGCTCGGCATCGAGCCGCTGCCCACGTCGCTCGAGTCGGCGATCCACGTGATGGAGAAGTCCGAGCTCGTCGCCGAGACCCTCGGCGAGCACGTGTTCGACTACTTCCTGCGCAACAAGCGTCAGGAGTGGGACGAGTACCGCGCCCAGGTGACCCCGTACGAGCTGCGGCGGTTCCTCCCGGTGCTGTGAGCCGGGTCGTCGACGTGGGCCGGGGGGCGGCCCGATGAGCGCCACGACCGCCGACGGGCGCGGCGGCAGCCTGGCCGGACGGCTCACGCGAGCCGGGGTCACCGACGCCGCGCGCGCCGAGCGGATGCTCACGGACGCCGCGCTGCTCGACGTGCTGCCGGACGCGGCGGCGGTGCTGCCCGGGCCGCTCGCCGACGTGGCCGACCCCGACCAGGCGCTGCTCACGCTCGCCAAGCTCGCCGGGGCCGTCCAGGGCGCCCCGGCCGAGCGCGACCTGCTCCGGTCGATCCTGGAGCAGCCGGACGACCGCCGCGCCCGCCTGCTCGCCGTGGTCGGCGCGTCGGTGGCCCTCGGCGACACGCTCGTGGCGCACCCCGCGAACCTGCAGGTCCTCGCCGACGACGCACCCGCCCTGGGCGTGCCGGTCGACGACGTCCGGGCCGAGCTGCTCCGTGCGGTCGGCGCCGATCCCGCCGACCCGGTGCCGGTCGCGGCGCTCGCGGGCCGGGACGGCACGGACGCGATGCGCCGCGCCTACCGGACCCGCCTGCTGCGCATCGCCGCCGCCGACCTCACGGCCGCCGACCCGCTGTCCCGGCTGCCCGGTGTCGCGGCCGCCCTCGCCGACCTCGCCGGCGCCGCGCTCGAGGCCGCGCTCGCCGTGGCCCGGGCCGACCTCGACGACCACGGCAAGGACGTCCGGCTCGCCGTGATCGGCATGGGCAAGGGCGGCGGGCGCGAGCTCAACTACGTGAGCGACGTCGACGTCGTCTACGTCGCGGAGCCCGTGGACGGTGCCGACGAGTCCACCGCGCTGGCCGTGGGCGCGCGCCTGGCCGCCGGACTCGCCCGGGTGTGCTCGACGTCGTCGGGGGAGCCTGCCCTGTGGCCCGTCGACGCCGCGCTGCGCCCCGAGGGCAAGGACGGCCCGCTCGTCCGGACGCTCGCCAGCCACAAGGCGTACTACGAGCGGTGGGCCAAGACGTGGGAGTTCCAGGCGCTGCTCAAGGCGCGCCCGCTCGCCGGCGATGCCGCGCTGGGCGACGAGTACGTCGAGATGACCCAGCCGTTCGTCTGGTCGGCCGTGCAGCGCGATCACTTCGTCGAGGACTCGCAGGCCATGCGGCGCCGCGTGGAGCAGCACGTGCCGGCCGCGGAGGCGGACCGGCAGCTCAAGCTCGGCGTGGGCGGCCTGCGGGACGTCGAGTTCACCGTGCAGCTGCTCCAGCTGGTGCACGGCCGGGCGGACGACACGATCCGCAGCTCGAGCACCCTCACGGCACTGGCCGCGCTGGCGGCGGGCGGATACGTCGGTCGCGAGCACGCCGGGCAGCTCGCGGTCTGCTACCGGCTCCTGCGGGTCCTGGAGCACCGGATCCAGCTGTACCGGATGCGGCGCACGCACCTGATGCCCACCGCCGAGGCCGACCTGCGTCGGCTGGCGCGCTCGATCGGCATGCGCGCCGAGGGGCCGGAAGGGCTGACCGAGCGCTGGCGGACCGTGCGGCGCGACGTGCGGCGGCTCCACGAGGAGCTCTTCTACCGGCCGCTGCTGCCGGCGACGGCTCAGCTGTCGGCCGAGGAGGCCAGCCTGGCCCCGGACGCGGCCCGTGCCCGGCTCGCGGCCATCGGCTACCGCGACCCCGCCGGGTCGATGCGGCACATCGCGGCCCTGACCGAGGGCGTGTCCCGGCGAGCGGCCATCCAGCGCCAGCTGCTGCCGGTGATGCTCGGGTGGTTCGCCGACGGCCCCGACCCGGACGGTGGCCTGCTCGCCTTCCGGCGGCTGTCCGAGGAGCTCGGCACCACCCACTGGTACCTCAAGCTGCTGCGCGACTCGGGCACCGTCGCGCAACGGCTCGCTCGCGTCCTGTCGACGTCCCGGTACGTCGCCGACGCGCTCACCCGCTCGCCCGAGTCGGTCACCTGGCTCGCCGGGGACAGCGAGCTCGAGCCCCGGACCCACGCCCGGCTGTCCGCCGAGGCCGACGCGATCCTCACGCGCGCCCACGAGCGCGTGCCCGCCGTGACGGCGCTGCGCGGGCTGCGACGGCGCGAGCTCGCCCGCACGGCCGCCGCGGACGTGCTGGACGTCGTCACGGGCATCCGCGCGTCGCAGAGCCTCACCGTCGCCGCGGACGTGGTGCTCGCGGGCACCCTGCGTGTCGCGCTGTGGGAGGCGCGGCAGGCGCGCCTCCTCGGCGAGGACCCCACGCGGATGGTCATCGTCGCGATGGGTCGCCTCGGTGGCCGCGAGGTCGGCTACTCGTCCGACGCGGACGTGCTGTTCGTGCACGACCCGCTGCCGGGCGTCGACGCGGTGCTCGCGCAGGAGTTCGCCCTGTCCGTCGCGACCGAGGTGCGTGCGCTGCTCGGGGCCGTCGGTCCCGAGCCCGTGCTCGCCGTCGACGCCGACCTGCGGCCCGAGGGGCGCAACGGCCCGCTGGTGCGGACGTTCGACTCGTACGCCGAGTACTACGCGCGCTGGTCGTCGCCGTGGGAGAGCCAGGCCCTGCTGCGTGCCCGGCCCGTCGCGGGCGACGACGACCTCGCCGCCCGGTTCGTCGAGCTCGTCGCCCCGCTGCGCTACCCGGAGGGCGGCATCGACGCGGCGACGGTGCGCGAGGTCAGGCGGATCAAGGCACGCGTCGAGTCGGAGCGGCTGCCGCGCGGCGTCGACCCGGCCCGGCACCTCAAGCTCGGACGTGGTGGCATCTCCGACGTCGAGTGGACCGTCCAGCTTCTCCAGCTCCTGCACGCGCACGACGTCCCCGACCTGCGCACGACCGGCACGCTCGACGCACTGGCCGCGGCCGAGGCGGCCGGCCTCCTCGACGCGGACGACGCCAAGGTCCTCGCCGACGCCTGGCTGCTCGCGTCCAGAGTGCGGGACGCGAACGTGCTGTGGTCGGGCCGGCAGGAGGGGGCGCACGCCGACGTGCTGCCGCACGACCGGCAGGCCCTCGCAGGTGTCGCCCGCGTCATGGGGTACCCCGCCGGGTCGGCCGGCGAGCTCGAGGAGGACTACCTGCGGACCGCGCGGCGAGCCCGGGCCGTCGTCGAGCGCGTCTTCTACGGCTGAGGCTCGTCCCTCTCGCCGGCGTCGGGCGTGCCGTCCGGCTCCTCGTCCTCCAGGTCCACCCAGTGCCGCTGCCGGCGCAGGGCAGCCTCGTCCTCCTGCAGCAGCGGCGACTCGACGAGCTCGTGGCGCCGCACGTACGTCGAGGAGACGGCCTGGATCGTCGCGGCCACCGGGAGCGCCAGGAACGCGCCGATCGGACCGAACACCGCACCGAACGCGAGCACCGCGAGGAACGACATCGCGGGGTTGAGCTCGAGCGACCGGGCGGACACCTTGGGGGAGAAGATCAGGTTCTCCACCTGCTGGTACGCGATGATGAACGCCAGCACCAGGAGGCCCTTGACCGGGTCGACCGCCAGCGCCACCGCGACCGGCACCGCCCCGGCGATGTAGGTGCCGATCGTCGGCACGAACTGCGACACCACACCCGTGAACACGGCGAGCGGCAGCGCGTAGGGGATGTCCAGGATCTCGAGGAAGACGAACGTGAACACGCTCGACAGCGCCGCGAGCACGATGCGGGAGTTGATGAAGTCGGCGACCTTCTCCTGCGAGACCTCCCAGAGCCGCAGGAGCTCGCGCTGGCGGCGGGGCGCGAACAGCCGCAGCACCGCAGCCCGGAACCGGGGCCCGGCGCTGGCCATGTAGTAGACGACGAGCAGCACGGACGTGAGCGTGAAGAGCCCGCCGATGATCGAGGCGCCCGCGCCGATCAGGCCCGGGGCGAGCGACTGCCAGTTCCGCGCGAGGTTGTCCGTCGCCTCGTCGACCGTGGGCAGCGCGACGTCGAAGGTCACGTCCACCCACTCGACGAACTGCGCGTAGTAGGTGGGCAGGGAGTTCACGAGCTCGGCCAGCTGGGCGAAGAACAGCCCGCCGAACAGCCAGATGACGGCGATGATCACGATCCCGCCGGTGATCATGACGATGCCGGTCGAGCGGGTCCGCCGGATGCCGTGCGCGACGAGCCAGCGGATCAGCGGCTCCATCGCGAGCGACACGAACCACGAGATCACCACGATGGTCAGCACGTGCCCGAGCAGGGACAGCGCCCGCCAGGCGAAGGCCGCCAGGAACACGGCCGCCACGGCCATGGCCAGGGCCCGGGGGAGCCACGCCGGCGGCCGGCGCGGGTCGACGGCGCCCGGGGCGGTGCGCTCGGTGGCGGTGCGTCGCGGCATGCGCTCCCCTGCAGAGGGCTCGGGACCAGTCGGCTCGTTCGCACCGTACCGCGCCATCTCTCGCGCGCTGACCAGCAACGCTGCCATGCTCGGGGAATCGGACGTATCGGGCGTGTCGGGAGGCTCTCATGGCGGTGCCGCGCAAGCCGAGCGGGAACGACGAGCCGGAGGCGCCCGACCCGGGCGACACCCAGCCGCTCGCGGGGCCGGGCGACACCGTGCCGATCCCGGTACCCGCCGTCGACGAGGTCGCGCTGCTGCGATCGCGGCTCGAGGCCCTCGAGGCCGAGAACGCCCACCTGCGCGCGGTGACCACCGCGACGCCCGTCGCGGTCGCGCCGCCGCCGCGCCGCCGCCGCCCTGGGCGGGCGACCGCGGCCGTCGTCCTCATCGTCGTCGCGGCCCTGCTCGCCCCGGTGGCCGTCGTCGCGGTGTGGGCCCGTGGGCTCGTCGAGGACACCGACCGCTACGTCGCGACCGTCGCGCCGCTGTCCGAGGACCCGCAGATCCAGTCGGCCGTCACGAACCGGCTGACCACGGCCATCGTCGACGCCGTCAACCTCGACGAGCTCGCGTCGACGGCGACCGGCGCCGTGTCGGACCTCGGCCTGCCGCCACGCTTGTCGGCTGCCGTCCTCGCGCTGCAGGGTCCGCTCGTGGACGCCGCAACCAACTTCATCCGCAAGGGCGTGGACCGCGTCGTGACGTCGGACGCCTTCTCGACGGCGTGGGAGGAGGCGAACAAGGCCACCCACGAGCAGCTCGTGGCGGTGCTGCGCGGCGACCCCGACGCGATCGCGAGCATCGACTCGCAGGGCACGCTCACCGTGGACCTCACGGGCGTCATCGAGGAGGTGAAGGCCGCGCTGTCGAGCGCCGGGTTCACGATCGTCGACCGGATCCCGACGATCAACGCGAGCTTCCCGCTCATGCAGAGCGCGGACCTGGTGCGGCTGCAGAACGCCTACCGGCTGCTCGACGTCCTCGGGACCTGGCTGCCCTGGCTGGTGATCGCGCTGCTCGCCGGCGGCGTGATGCTGTCGCAGCACAAGGCACGCGCACTGGTGGTGGCCGGACTGACCCTCGCGGGCGCGATGCTCGTGCTCGGCCTGGCCCTGACCCTCGGCAGATCCCTGTACGCGAGCGCGCTGCCACCGGAGGTCCAGCGACCGGACGCGGCGGTCGTGGTGTACGACCAGGTGATCTCGCTCCTGCGGATCTCGCTGCGCTCGGCGTTCGTGCTGGGGATCGTCGTCGCGGCGGTCGCGTTCGTGTCCGGGAAGACGGCGTCGGCCGTCGCCCTGCGGTCGGCGGCGACACGGTCGGCGGCGTGGGCGCGCGGCGCGGGGGAGCGGCGCGGCGTCACCACCGGGCCGGTCGGCGAGTGGCTCGGCGAGCAGCGGGTGCTCCTGCGGGTGGTCGTCGGCGTCGGTGCGGCGCTCGCGCTCGTGCTGGGCACCCCGCTGACTCCCGGCTACGTGCTCGGCGTCGCGATCGTCGCGATCGTCGTGCTGCTCCTGCTCTCGCTCCTCGCCCGTCCGCCCCTGGCCGACGACGGTGTCTCGACGGCCTGACCTGGGCGTGGACCCCGGGCGGGCCGACCAGCAGGCGGCTCCCCGACTGCTGCGCCGGCGGGCGTGGTGGCTCGCCCGCGACTACGCCTTCGTGCTCCATTGGCAGGCCGCCGCCGTCGTCTCGCGCGTCGGCCCCGAGGACCTGCGGCGGCCCGGACGGCCCGTCGGCCCGCCGGTGGTGCTGGTGCCCGGGGTGTACGAGCCCTGGCAGTTCCTGCTGCCGCTGGCGACCGTGCTGCACGACCACGGCGTGCGCGTCCACGTGCTGCCCGAGCTGGGCATCAACCGCCGGCCGATCCCGGACCAGGCGACGCTGCTCGGGCGGTACCTGGCGGAGCAGGACCTGCGGGACGTGGTTCTCGTCGCGCACAGCAAGGGCGGGCTGATCGGCAAGCTCGCGATGCTCCGCGAGGACCCCGACCACCGGATCGCCTCGATGGTCGCCGTCAACACCCCGTTCGCCGGGTCCGTGTACGCACGGTGGTTCCCGGCGGCCGCGGTGCGCGCGTTCAAGCCGACCGACGCGACGATCGTCGCGCTGCAGGCCGAGCTCGCCGTGAACCGGCGGATCACGTCGGCATTCAGCTTCTGGGACCCGCACATCCCGGCGAGCAGCTCGCTCGACGACGGCGCCGACGTGGTCCTGGCCACACCGGGCCACTTCCGGCCGCTCGCCGACCCCGGCCTGCGCGCGCTCCTCCTCGACCTGCTCGGGGTCGCCTGACCGCCCGTCGACGCACTACCGGCACGGGTCGGCCACGCCAGGCTCGACGCCCTGCGCCTGCCGGCCTCCCCACGTCCAGCTCAGGGCGTCGTCGTGAGCCGGCACCTCGATGCCGTCGAGCAGGCAGGACCGCAGCGGCTCGTCGAGCGCGTCGATCGCCGGGACGGCGTCGGCCGACAGGCCCCGGAGGTAGAACACGTCGAACGCGGTGGCCGGCTCCGTCGCGGTGTTGTGCCGCAGGATGACGGCGTCGGGGTTCATGACCGCCAGGACCAGCACGGCCCCGGCCACGACCCCGACCGCCGCACGCGGGAACCAGCGACCCGACCCGCGCGCGCCCGCCACCAGCACGAGCGCGAGGATCGCGCCCATCGCGAGCTCGCCGACGGCGACGAGCAGCCGCAGCCGGGTCAGCCCGAACGCGTCGACGTACAGGTCGAGCCGGCGCAATGCCGACGCGACGACGCCGAGCGTCGCCCCGCAGAGCACCCCGAGCCCGACCCGGGACAGCAGCCGGTCCCGGGCGTCCGCCCGCGGGGCGCGCCGTGCGGCGACACCGACCACGACGAGCGTGAGGGCCGTCGCGACGACCAGCTGCGCGAACCCCTGGCGTGCGTACGACGCGTACGTCGCGCCGGACGGCAGCACGCGCTCCGGGTCGCCGAGCAGCGCGACCGCCTGCACCAGGACGAAACCCACCACCAGCACGTCCAGGGCGAGCACCGGGACGAGCCACTCCGCCCGGCGGGCCGCGGGCGCCTCCGGGAGCCGGGCGCGCGACCACACGGGTGGCGCGATCGTCAGGTGGGCGGCGGCCACCGCGGCCAGGGCGACGACCACCCCGACGACCACCTGCACCGGCAGCCGGTCGAGGTGGACGTGGGGGAGGTAGCTCGCGAACACGCGGTCCGCGCTCGCGAACAGCGCACCGAACACGACGACGAGCACCACCGTGACCGCGGCGCTGCGCAGGACGACGAGCGCCTCACGACGACGCCCGCCGAGCGCGGCCCCCGCACCGTGGCGGACCCAGGGCACGGCCCGCACGAGGCCGGCGACCGCCGTCAGCGGCCCCAGCAGGATCGACGGTGCCGTGCGGGCCGACGTCGTCGCGACGATCCCGACGCCCACCGCGGCCACGGTGGCGAGCGCCACGACCCAGCCGGCGGTGCGGACGGCCATGACGGCGAGCAGCGCGGCGCCCAGGGCGAGCAGCGCGAGGTCGCCGAACCGTCGCCGCCGGACCAGGACGGGGACCGCGGCGGCGCACACCAGCATCCCGACGACCGCGGCACCGAGCCCCGGTTCCCGTCCGACGAGCACGACCCCGCCGACCGCACCCACGACCGCGCAGGTGGCCAGCACCGGCACCGGTGCCGCGTGCCGTCCACCCGCCCAGAACGCGGCCAGCATCCGGTCCACGGGCGTGGACGGTCGCGTCGCCACGAGGGCCGCGGGACGGGTTCCGGCCACGACTGCTGCGGGACCGCCGGCGAGTGCGGGGACAGGGCCTGACCTGGCCGGGGACGGTGGCGACGGGCGTTCGTGATCGCTCATGGCGCCGACGGTAGGCATCGTCGCCGGGGCTCGTCGCCGACTTCGGAGGGGGTCGCGTGCACGTTGTGTGGGGCGCCGTGCAGGCCTCATGGAGACCGCACAGGGAGCGCCCAGGAGCCGGGTGGTATGTGCCCTTTCGGGCAGAGTCTCTCCTCGCCTTGCACGGACCACGGCCGGGGAGGAAGGTTCGGATCGACGGCGTCGGCGACGTGGCCCGCAGTGGTCCGCGTCCGGCGCGTCGACGTGAGACACCAGGAAGCGCGGAGCGTTCTTCGGAGGTCGCCTTGAGGTCGTCCCGGTCGGGTGTGGCGCGTCGGTGGGCATGGCCGGCGATCGCGGTCCTGGGTGTCTCGCTCCTCGCCGGTGGCTGCACCGACTCGGGCGGCGACGACGAGGACCCGGCCACCGATCTCGAACGTGCGCAGGCGGACGTCGCCGCGAAGGAGAAGGCGCTCGCCGAGGCTCAGGACGAGGCCCAGCAGGCGACCGAGGCGTTCTGCACGGGAAGCATCGACTACGTGAAGGCGCTCGACCGCTACGGCGACGTGATCACGTCCGAGGCGCCGACGGTCGGGGACGTCGTCGCCGGGGGTGCCGACCTGCGGGAGCCGCGCGAGGACGCGCTGGCCGCCGGACAGACCGCGCAGCGGGCGCGGCAGGACGTCGCGGACGCCGAGAACTCCCTCGCCGAGGCGAACGCCCAGCTCGCGGCCCTCGAGGCGTCCGCCTCGGGGGAGGCGGCAGAGCCGCAGGAGGAGACACCGAGCGCCGAGGCCACGCCCCTCGCGCCGGCCGACGCGGTCAACCGGGTGAAGCAGGCGGACGCCGACTTCACGGCGACCCAGCAGGGCATCTCCGACGACACGCCGCTCGACCAGGCGTCGCAGCAGTTCAACGCGGCGGTGGTCTCGCTCGAGATGGCGTGGATGCAGCTCGTCGTGCAGGCCGGGTGCCTCAACGACGACCAGCGCGTGGCTGCCCAGGAGGCCGCACGCGCCTACACGACGGCGCTGCAGCAGTCCCTCGCCGACGCCGGGTACTACACGCTCGCGGTCGACGGCATCTACGGGCCCGGCACGGTGCTGGCCGTCGAGGACCTCCAGTCCACGCACGGCCTGCCGGTCACCGGCACGGTGGACAAGGCCACCGACGCGGCGCTGCAGGCCGACCTCGCGGCGCAGGGGGCCGTCCAGGCGGAGGCCTCCCTCACCTCGACGGCGGCGCTGCAGCAGACCCTCAAGCTCGCCGGGTACTGGGACGGACCGGTCGACGGGCAGTGGACCGACGAGCTGACCGCCGCGCTCTCCCAGTTCCAGACGGATCTCGGGGTCGCGCCGACGGGGGCCGTGGACGCGGCGACCGTCGCCGCGTTCGAGGCCGCGATCGCTGCGGCGAAGGAGCCCGCGCCGACCGCGACCGAGGAGCCGCCGACGGACGAGGAGACCGCCGACTCGTAGGCGAGCCGGCGGCGGTCAGGCCGGGGCCATCACCGACGACGCCCCGCGCGCCACCAGGTCTGACCGGGCGGCGAGGTAGGCGGTGCGGAGGCGCTCGTCGGCCCCGAGGTCGCCGAACACCGCCGCGAGGTCCAGCAGCGCTCCGGGGTGCTCGGCCTCCCGCCCGACGGCCTCGAGGAGCGCCTCGCGCCGCGGGTCGGTGATCGTGCGGCCGTCCGGACCCAGCCCTTGCTCCAGGTACCGGCTCCACGCCGCAAGGACGAGTGCGCAGCACTCGATCGGGCCGCCGAGGCGCAGCTGCTCGCGAAGCACGGGCAGGAGGAACTTCGGGATGCGCTCGGAGGCGTCCACCACCTGACGCTCGAGCGTGTCCTGGACCGCCTCGCTCGCGAAGCGGGCGACGAGCTGGTCGCAGTACGCGTCGAGGTCGACGCCCGGGACCGGCCGCAGGGTCGGGATCGCCTCGGTGGCCATGTAGCGGCGCAGGAACGCGACGAGCGACGGGTCGCGGCACACCTCGTGGACCCAGGTGTGTCCGGCGAGCAGACCGAGGTAGCTCATGGCCTGGTGCGACGCGTTGAGCAGCCGTAGCTTCATGAGCTCGTACGGCTCGACGTCGTCGACGACCTGCACGCCGACCGCCGCCAGGTCGGGCCGGCCGAGCGGGAAGTCGTCCTCGAGGACCCACTGCAGGTAGCTCTCCGAGCGGACGGGCCACCGGTCCTCGACCCCGAGGTCGGCGGCCGCGGCACGACGGGTCTCGTCCGTGGTCACGGGGGTGATGCGGTCGACCATCGAGCAGGGGAACGCGACGTGCGCGCCGATCCAGTCGGCGAGCTCGGGGTCGGCCGCCCGGGCGAAGGACGTCAGGGCGAGGCGGGCGACGCGGCCGTTGCCCTGGATGTTGTCGCACGACACGACCGTGAACGGCGCGACCCCGCGGTCCCGCCGCCGACGGAGGCCCGCGGCGAGGTACCCCAGGACGCTGCGCGGCGGGCCCGACGACCCGAGGTCGGCGACGGTCGCCTCGTCGTGCGGGGCGAACCGCCCGGTGGCGTCGTCGACGCCGTAGCCCCCTTCGGTGACGGTGAGCGAGACGATCCGGGTGCGGGGGTCGGCGAGCACCTCCAGCACCGCCTCGGGGTCGTCGGGTGCGTAGAGGTACCGCACGATGCTGCCGACGACCCGGGTGCTGCGCGTGCCGTCGGGCGCCGTCGTGGCCAGCGAGTACAGGCCGTCCTGCGCGGTCAAGCCGTCCCGCGTGCGGGCGTCCTGGGGCATCACGCCGACGCCGCAGACGCCCCACGCGAGGTCGCCGGCGGCGAGCACGTCGTCCAGGAACACGGCCTCGTGCGAGCGGTGGAACCCGCCGACGCCGAAGTGGACGACGCCGACGGTGACCGCCGTCCGGTCGTACGCGGGGAGGGCGACGCCGGGGGCGAGCCGGGGGAGCGTCGTCGGGTCGAGACGGGTCACGAGGGTCTCCTGGGGCCGGCCGGGGGAGCGGGAGGGACGGGTCGGGGCGCGTCGGCGAGACGGACGACCAGGTCGGCGCGGTCACGACCGGCGAGCACCGTCGCCGCGTTGGCCTCGTCCACTCCGGTGACCCACGCGAGGGCGTCGGCGGGGCTGTCGCCGTAGGACGTGCGGCGTGCCACGAGCCGCCGGACGCGCTCCGGGGTGGGGACGTCGACGAACCACACCTCGTCGAGCAGCGGCCGCACGTCCTGCCAGCCGTCGGCGGTGTGCAGGAGGTAGTTGCCCTCGGTGACGACGAGCGGCACGGTCCGAGGCACCGGGACGGCTCCGGCGAGCGACGCCTCGATCCCGCGGTCGAACCGCGGTGCGTAGACGACCTCGTCGTGCGTGCCGCGCAGGCGGTGCAGGAGCGCCACGTAGCCGGCGACGTCGAACGTGTCGGGCGCACCCTTGCGGTCGCGCCGGCCGAGCGCCCGCAGGACGGTGTCGTCGAGGTGGAACCCGTCCATCCCCACGACGACGGTCCGGCGCCCGAGCGCGGCGCCCAGCGCGTCGCACACCGTCGACTTGCCGGCGCCGGGCGCGCCGACGATCCCGACGACGGTGCGGGCGTGCCGGGCGGCCAGCTGCCCGGCACGCGCGACGAGCTCCTCCACCGTCGCCGTGACGGCGGTGGGACCCATCGTCGAGGACCGGTCCATCGACGCCTCCTCGGGGTGGTGCGCACGGGGTGACGCTCCGGGGGTTCGCCACTGCGGGCAACGGGCCGACCGGCGTCGGGTCGAAACTAGGGCGGCGATGACACCGGTGTCAATCCATTGACTGACACCGGTGACATGACCCGCTCCGCTGTGCGAGCATGACGGCGTTGCACCGCCACGGCAGGGCCGTCGGGACCACTCGGCAGACCCGGCACCGACGAGAGGACGCGGCTGTCATGACCGACTTCAGCGGGAGGACCATCCTGGTCACCGGCGCGGCCGGCGGGATCGGCGCCGCGATCGTGCGGCACCTCGTCGCCGCGAACGCGGACGTCGTGGCGAGCAGCCGCGACACGTCGAGCCTCGACGGGATCGTCGCGGAGACCGGCTGCCGCAGCGTGCGGTTCGACCTGACGTCCGAGGACGAGATCGCGTCCGCCCTCGGCGACCTCGACCTGTGGGGCGTCGTCAACTGCGGCGGGTTCGGCGGCGAGATCGCGTCCCCGATGGACACCGACATCGACGTCTTCGACAAGGTCATGGCGGTCAACGCCCGCGGCACCCTGCTCGTCACCAAGTACGCCGCCCGGACGATGATCCGGCTCGGGGTGGGCGGGGCCATCGTCAACGTGTCCAGCCAGGCGTCGCTCGTCGCGCTCGAGAGCCACGTCTCCTACGGGTCGTCCAAGGCAGCGGTCGACAACATCACCCGCGTGAGCGCGCTCGAGCTCGGCAAGCACGGCATCCGCGTCAACAGCGTGCACCCCACGGTCGTCATGACCGAGATGTCGGCGTTCTACTGGGGTCGGCCCGAGATCGGTGGCCCGTTCCTCGACCAGATGCCGCTCGGGCGCTGGGCCACGCAGGACGAGGTGGCCGCGCCCGTCGTGTTCCTGCTGAGCGACGGCGCGTCGATGATCACCGGTGCCCACCTGCCGATCGACGGCGGGTACACCTGCAGGTAGCCCTCCGCGACGACCTGCGGGGTGCGCCACCGGCGCGAACGGCGCCGTGCCGACGGCGGTGCGCTCGTCCGCACGGCGCCGCGTCCGGCACGATGTCCTCCCGGGGCACTGACCGGCAGCACCCAGAACGGCGAACGGACGCGGAGGACACCACGTGGTGCGCATGCAGGACGTGGCCGCCGAGGCCGGGGTCTCGATCAAGACCGTCTCGCGGGTCTACAACAACGACCCGCACGTGGCACCCGAGACCCGGGAACGCGTCGAGGCGGCCATCGGGCGCCTCGGGTACCTGCCGAACTCGCTCGCCACGACGTTCCGCGACGGCCGCTCGCCGGTGATCGGTGTCGCGGTGCCGGACGTGGGTGACCCGTTCTTCGCCGCCATCGTCCGCCAGGTCGACCGCACGGCGGCGCAGCACCACATGCTGACGTTCGTCGCCGGCATCGGCGACGACGCCGCGCAGGAGCGCGCACGGGTGGAGGCGCTGCTCAGCCGCCGTCTGAGCGGGCTCATCATGGCCCCGGCGAGCGACGACCAGTCGTACCTGACGCCCTGGGCGGCCCAGACGCCCGTGGTGTTCGTCGACCGGCGCCCGTCCGGCCTCGCCGTCGACTCGTTCACCACGGACGACGTCGAGGGCGCCCGCGAGGGCACCGCCCACCTCCTGGCCCACGGGCACCGTGCGGTCGGGTTCCTCGGGGACACGACGGCGCTCCCGACGACGGCGGACCGGCTCGTCGGCTACCGGCGGGCGCTCGAGGACGCCGGGCTGCCGTGGCGGCCCGAGCTCGTGGTCATGGACGCCACGACGACCCGCGCGGGGACCGAGGCCGCGATGAGCGCGCTCACCGCGGTGCCGGACCCGCCGACGGCGCTGCTCAGCTCGAACGCGCGGTCCACGATCGCCCTCGCACCGCTCCTGCGCGGTCTCGACCTGGCCGTCGTGTCGTTCGGCGACTTCCCGATGTCGGACATCCTCGACCCGCCGGTCACGGTCCTCGACCAGGACCCGCGGCGCCTCGCGGAGCTGGCGGTCACCCGGCTGCTCGACCGGATCGCCCACCCCGACCGACGGTTCCGCCGGCGCCAGGCGCTCCCCGCGACGCTCGTCGAGCGGGAGTCCTGCCGGCGGCACGTGCCGGTCCCGGCCTGACGGGCAGTGCACGGCCGCCGACCCCGAGGGGCCGGCGGCCGGACCGGTTCAGGCCCTGCGTCAGGCCGCCGCGGTCCCGTCGACCGCCGCCGCCAGCTCGTGCAGCCGCGGCAGCGCACGGTCCGTGAGCAGTGCGCGCCGGTCCTCGTGGGACATCGCCAGGCTGTCCTTCCAGAGCGACCGGCCGGCCATCGCGCCGCTCGCACCGTTCGTGACCGCCGTCGTGACCTGCTCGATGAACGTCGCGTGGTCGACACCCGCGGACAGGACGGCCCACGGCACACCCTCGGCCGCCTTCGTGACCGCCGCGCACGCGTCCGCCGACCCGGGGTAGGGCAGCTTGAGCACCTTGGCGCCGCACGCGACGGCCAGTGCCGCAGCGTCGGCCACGAGCGTCGGGAAGGCGGCGGCGTACTGCTCGGGCGTCTCGTCGTCGAGCCGGTACGTGAGCAGCTCGACGATGAGGAGCAGACCCTCCTGCGCGCACGCCCCGATGAGGTCGCGCATCTCGTCGGCGACCCGCGAGCCGGGCCCCTGCCGGTCGGGGCGGACGTACCAGAGCATCTTCGCGACGTCGCCGCCGAGGTCGCGCACGGTGCGCGGCGTGACGCCGGGGACGAGCCGGGTGTACTGGAGCCCGTCGACCGACTCGAAGCCCGAGGCGTCCATGCCGACGACGAGTGCCGTGTCGCGCGTGAGGGTGCCGTCGTCGATGACCTGGGGGAGGGCGACCTCGGGGTCGAGCAGGATGGCCGGTGCGTGGTTCCCGAGGTAGCGCACGAGGTCGTCCTTCGCGTCCGCCAGCTCTCCCGTGCTGATGGCGCCCGGACCGTCGGGGCTGTGCATGACGGCCTTCATGCCGTTGCGCTGGTCGGCCGCCACGATGAGCATGTTGCCCGCGGGCGTGCAGATCGCCGCCATGCCGCGGCGCTCGAGGGTGCTGAGCTCGTTCATTGTCGTCTCCTGTCGTCGTGCGTGGTTCGGTCCGGGACGCCGGGCGGCGTCGTCGAGCAGGCGGGCCGCGAGGACCGCGGCGCCGTAGGCGGTGTCCTGGCTGCGCCGGGACACCGTGAGGTCGGGGAGCACGTTGGCCCGGGCCTGCCGGACGGACTCCATGCCGGCCCAGCCGCCGGTGAGCAACGTCGACCGCGCGGGCGGGACCTCGCGGTCCATCACCTCGACGAGGCGCCGGATCTCGTCGTTGCCGTGCCGCAGCACGGCGAGGAAGACCTCCGCGGGGCTGGCGCCGTCGGCCCGGACGGTGAGCTGCAGGACGCCGTCGTCGTTGCGCGCCCCTCGCACCTCGATGCCGCCGTCCGCGACGGACGGCCGCCCACCGAGGGCGACGACCTCCTCGTCCAGCCGGGTCCGGCCCGCGAGGTCGCCGATGCCGAACAGCCGCAGCGCCCGACGCATCAGCAGGCCGGTCTTCACGCCGGCGACGAGCACGTGCTGCCCGGGGACGACGTGCCGGACGCAGTTGATGAGCTCGGCGCCCAGCCGGTCCCGCGCCTCGAACGACAGCGGGGAGTCGACGACGCGCAGGAGCACCTCGGCCGTGCCCATCGACACGTGGTAGCGGTCGCCGGGGATCGCGCCGCCCGCGACGGCGGACACCAGGTGGTCGTGCCCGGCGACGGTCAGCGCGGCACCGTCGAACGCGGGCGGCAGCCAGGCCGCGGTGGCGAGGCCCAGCTGGCTGCCGGCCTCGACGAGACGGGGCACGAACGTCGTGTCGACGCCCAGGTGGTCGAGCACGTCCGGCCACGGCTGCCCGGTGTCCTGGTCGAGCAGGCCGGTGCGCGACGTGAGCGAGAGCTCGGCGACCAGCTCGCCGCCGAGCGACGCGACGACGAGCTCGGGCAGGTTGCACCACCGCAGACCGCGCAGGTCGAGCCCCGCGTCGCGGAGGTGGGCGATCTTCGCGACGGACACCTGCACGCCCCACGGGAGGCCGGTGCGCCCGGCGAACTCGGCGCGCAGACCGGCGGGCAGGGCGTCCACCTGGGCGGCGCCGCGCGGGTCGAACCAGGCGAAGGCGGGGGCGACCACGGTCCCGTGGGCGTCCACGAGGAACCCGCTCTCGCCCATCCCGGACACGGCGACCGCCGCGACCCGGGCGTCCGGGTGGCCGGTCGCCTCGGGCAGGCTCTGCGCGACGTCGTCGAGCAGGTCGCGGACGGTGGCCAGCAGGTCGGTGGCCAGCATGTCCGTGGTGCCCGACGGTCCGTCGCGCCACGGGGTCGGCCGCTGCCGGATGAGCAGCTCCACGCCCTGCTCGTCGGCCACGAGGACCTTGACGCCGGTGCTGCCCAGGTCGATCCCCGCGACGAGTCGGTTGTGCACGGTGTCTCCTTTCGAGGGCACGGCTCCGCCCGCCGCCGGCGTGCCGGCGTCGTTCGAAGGACGGTGCGGATGGTGGACGACAGCCCCGCCCGGGTCTCCCCAGGGGTGCCCGCAAGGGCGGGGCTGCCGCCGTCTCAGGGTTCGGCTCGGGGGACGGTCAGCACTCCGACGCGTACAGCGCCGCCTGGCCTTCCTCGGAGTCGAGGGTGTCGGGCGTGATGATCGAGAACCCGGTCTGGATCTTGGTCTCGGTCGGCTCGCCCTTGATGGCGGCCACCGCCTGCTCGACGCCCTGGTACCCGATGTCGTAGGGCTGCTGGGCGATGAGCGCCTGCACGGTCCCGTCCTTGAGCGCGTCGACCTGGGCCGGACCGGCGTCGAACCCGACGACCTGGACCTCGCCGGCCACGTCGGCCTGCTCGATGCCGGTCGCGGCGCCCTCGGCGCTGAAGATGTTCGTCGCGAAGACGGCCTTCAGGTCGGGGTACTTCTGCAGCGTGGAGGTGAGGATGTCGGCCGCCTTGGCCGGCTGGTTCTGCGCGTACTGCACGCCGACGTACTCGAAGTCCGAGTCCGCCTCGATGGCGTCCTCGAAGCCCTTGACGCGAGCGTCCGACGTCGAGATGCCGGGCTGGTTGTCGATGACGAGCACCTGCCCGCCGTCGGGCACGAGCTTCTTGATCGCGTCGAACGCCGCAGCGCCGCCGCCCTCGTTGTCGGACGCGATCTCCGAGACGGCGATCGACGGGTCCTCGATCGTGGTGTCGACGAGCACGACCTTGCTCTCCTTGGCCGCCTCCTCGAGCGGGCGCTGCAGGGCGCTCACGTCGTTCGGGGCGATGAGGATCGCGTCGGGCGACGTCGCGACGACGGACGAGACGATGGGCTGCTGCAGCGACGGGTCCCACTTCTGCGGACCCTGGACGCTGACCTTGACGTCCCCGAGCTCCTCCGCGGCCGCGCGGACGCCGCACTCCATCGAGATGTAGAAGTTGTCGCCGATGACGCCCTGGATGAAGGCGAGGTCGATCTCACCGCTGCCGCCGGACACGGCGGCGTCGGAGGAGCCGGAGTCCGCGGAGCCTCCGGACGAGCAGGCAGCCATGCCGCTCGCCAGGACGATCGCGGCTCCTGCCGTCAGAACTCGGGTGCGGCGCATGTCAGACGTCCTTCCGGTTGCGGTGGGTGAGGCGTGAGAGTGCGGAGCGTCGGGTGGTGCCGCGGTTGGCGGCCGCCCGACGGACCTGGTCGAAGTAGACGGCGGTGATGAGGAAGGCCCCGACGACCACCTGCTGCCAGTACGGCTCGACCCCGAGGATCACGAAGCCGTTGCGGAGGGTGGCGGGGATGAGCAGGCCGACGACCGTGCCGAACACCGTGCCGACGCCGCCGAAGAGGCTGGTGCCGCCAATGACCACACCCGCGATGACGTCGAGGTTCGTCAGGCTGTTGCCGGCGATCGTCGTCGACCGGAAGAACGCCAGGTTCAGCACGCCCGCGAGCCCCGCGAGCAGCCCCGCCATGGCGTAGACCTTGATGAGCTGGCGGTCGACGTTGATGCCGACGCGGCGGCAGGCCTCCGCGTTGGAGCCGATGGCGGCGGTGTGCAGCCCGAACCGCGACCGGTGCAGCGCCACGATCCCGATGACGACGACGACGGTCGCGATGATGACGAGGCTCGGGACGCCGACGACGTCGCCGAAGCCGACCGAGTCGACGAGCACGTCCGGCGCGGCCCGCAGGTCGATGCCGCCGGTGAGCACGAGGGCGAGCCCGAGCGCGGCGCCGAACGTCCCCAGGGTGACGATCATCGGGGGGACCTTCGCCTTCGCGACCAGGAACCCGTTGATCAGCCCCCACATGAGGCCGGACGCCAGCGCGACCAGGATGCCGACGATCGCGACGCCCCAGCCCTGCCCGTCGCCGAGCCGCTGCATGACCATCGACGAGACGACGCCGCTGAACACCAGCACCGATCCCATGGACAGGTCGATGCCACCGGTGATGATGATGAACGTCGTCCCGACGCCGAGGACGGCGAGGATCGAGACGCTGATCGCGATGTTCCGGAAGTTGGCCGCGTCGAGGAACGCGTCGGGGCTCATCGCGCTGAACACGATGACGATGACGAGCCACACGAGGACGATCTGCATGGCCTGGGCCCGCAGCCCTGCCATGACCCGTGCGCTGACGGGTGTCCTGGCCTCGCGCTCCACCTCGGCGGCTGTCGGTTCCTGCGTCTGGACGCTCATGCTGCTTCCTTCCCGTCCAGCGCGCCGGTCATGGCACCGACGAGCTCCTCGACGTTGGTCTGCTTCGCCTGGTAGACGGCGACGCGCCTGCCCTGCCGGAGCACGTGCACCCGGTCGGAGACCTGCAGCACCTCCGGCATCGAGTGGCTGATGAGCACGACCGCGATGCCCTTGTCGCGGATGCGCCGGATGAGGTCGAGCACGCCCTTGGTCTGCACGACACCGAGGGCGGCCGTCGGCTCGTCGAGGAAGATGACCTTGCTCGCCCAGGCCGCGGCACGGGCGACGGCGATGGCCTGGCGCTGACCGCCCGACATCCCGCCGACGGGCCCGCTGAAGTTGCGCACGGTGGCCCCGAGGCTCGCGAACGCCTCCTTGCCGTGGTCGCGCATCGCCGAGCGCTCCATGAACCCGAGCCGGCCGAGCACGCCGGGCTTCATGAGCTCGCGCCCGAGGTACATGTTCTGGATGGGGTCGAGGTGGTTGGCCAGGGCGAGGTCCTGGAACACGGTCTCGATGCCGCGGGACCGGGCGTCGGTGGGCGTCGAGAGCTCGAGCGGCCGGCCCTCGAAGAGGATCTCGCCGCCGTCCGGCTGCTCGGCGCCCGACAGGATCCGGACGAGCGTGGACTTGCCGGCGCCGTTGTCGCCGATCAGCGCGCAGACCTCACCGGGCTGCACGTCGAAGTGCGCACCCTGCAGGGCGCTCACCGAGCCGTAGGAGCGGACGATGCCGCGGGCCTCGTAGACGGGGGTGCTCATGCCGGCACCTCCTGCTCGCACAGGTCCGACCGCCGGCTCTGTCGAGCGGTGGCGCACCCCTTCGTTGCGGTCGTCATGGCTTCCTCCTTGGTGGGTCCGCAGCGGTGTCCGACGCTCGTCGGGCCGCCGTCCTACGGGGTGAGCTCGCCGGATCCCCGGGCGATGAGCCGGGCGGGGACGAGCGTGATCAGGTCGTGGTCGGCGGTGTCCCCGCCGGGTCGCAGGCGGCGCAGCAGCGCCTCGGCGGCGGCGGTGCCGACGGCCTCGGGCGAGTGGTCGACCACGGTGACGGCGGGCGACAGGCTCTCCGCCATCGCGAAGTCGCCGTAGGCCACCAGGGCGATGTCCGTGCGCCCGTGCTGGTGCAGCGCGGGGACGACGCCGAGGGACAGCCGCGTGTTGGTGGAGATGAGGGCCGTCGGGGGCTCGTCGAGCGCGAGCAGCCCGGAGATCACCCGGACGACGTCGGACGGGCCGGGGCAGTCGGAGCGGACGAGGTCCTCGTCGACCGGCAGCCCCGCCTCGGCCATCGCGGCGCGGAACCCCTCGTGGCGGTGCCGGGTCGTCTCGATGACGGGCAGGTCGCTGAGCAGCGCGATGCGCCGGTGCCCGTGCGCGATCAGGTGGGAGGTCGCCGTGCGGGACAGCGCGAAGTCGTCGGCGACGACGGACTGCGCGCCGGGCAGGTCGCCGACGCGGTCGACGAACACGACGGGGACGTCGCGCATCCGGAGCCCGGCGAGGGACTGGCGGCTGCTCGGCGTGAGGATCACCCCGGCGCAGCGGCGCTGCACGAAGTGCTGCACGGTGTCCCGCTCGCGCTGGGCGTCGCGGTTGCTCGACGCGATGAGCACGCGGTACCCGGCGTCGTCGAGGGTGGCCTCGACGCGGGCGACGAGCTGGGCGAAGAAGATGTCGCCGACGCTGTCGACGACCACCCCGACGAGCCGGTCGGTGCCGGCCCGCAGCGACCGCGCCGTCGGGTCCGGCTGGTAGTCGAGGGTCTGCATCGCCTCGACGACGGAGGCGCGCGTGGCGGGGGAGACCCGCGGGTCGTCGTTCAGCACGCGCGACGCGGTCTTGGTGCTCACGGAGGCGAGCTGGGCCACGTCGCGGAGGGTGGGGGCTCCGCCGGGCGTGCTCACGAGAGGCCTCCGGCGACGGTCCGACCACGTCCGAGCGCCGCGCGAGCGGTGTTCGTGAGCCGGTCGGTCGTCATGGAACTGCCTCTCCGTGGTGCCCATGTCATCGATGTCATGGGGCGTGGAGACGACTATCGCGCGCCATGACACCGGTGTCAACGGTCAATTCGACCGGACGGCGGCACCGAGGTGGGGGAGTGCTACGCCAGGGCTGAGCGGATCCTCGCGGCCTGCTCGACGGGGGTGAGAGCCGCGTCCACCTCGAGCGCGGGCGACACGGGGGCCCCCAGATCCAGGCCCGAGACGAAAGCCCGCAGGTCACGCAGCTTGTCGGCGTCGCGCGCCGCGCCCCGGCCCTGCAGCCGCACCATCAGCTCCTCGGGCTCGATCCGGAGCCACACGAGCCGCGCCCGACCGCCGAACGCAGCCACCTCGCCCTCGAGCCGGCGCCACGCGTCCAGGTCTCGCCGTTCGGACGTGAACGGGGCGACGAGCACCACCGGGAGCCCCGCGGCGACGCAGTCCGCCGCCACCCGCAGCAGCGCGGCGTAGCGCGGCGCACGGACGAGACCGGCCAGCCGCGGGTCGTCGTAGTGCTCCGCACCGACGAGCTCCGCGACCACGTCGACGAGCGGGTTCGTCATCGCGTCCTGGTCGAGCACCGCAGCACCCCACTGCCGCGCGAGCTCGCGTGCGGTCGACGACTTGCCCGAACCGGGCGCACCGGTCAGGACCACGACCCAGGGTGCCGGCTCCACGAGGGGAGCCTAGTTCGACCGACGGCCGGTCCGTTCCCCTGCCCCGCACCCGGTCACCGGTCAGGAGGTCGGTGCGGCGCACACCACGCCGACGCACTGCGGCTCGTTGCCGTTGCGTCGCGCCGTGTTCCCGCCGAGATCGACCGCGCCCGGGGCGTAGATGCCCCAGCCCGAGCTGCGTCGAACGGTGTTGCCCCCCAGCTGGAGATCCGGGTCGCCGGCGTCGGAGAGGATCCCGTCCCCGTTCAGCCGGAACACGTTGTCCCGGAGGACCGTGTACCCGTCGGGGCTCGCCTGGCGGAAGCCGACGCCGTTGGACGTGAACGTGTTCTGGTCGAACGTCCCGCTGCCGTGGTCCATCAGCACGCCCGTCCCGCTCGCGACGAACGCGGTCCCGCTCACGTCGAGCGACGCCTCCCACGCTCCCGTGAGCGCGACGTCGCCGCCGCTGAACCGGCTGTCCGTGATCGTCACGCCGCTGACCGCGGTGACCGTGACGCCGAGCGTGTTGTCGACGAACCTGCTGCGAGAAACCGTCGCCCCGCCCTCGTAGACCTTCATCCCCTCGTCGTTCCGTTCGAACCTGGAGCGGTCAACCGTCGCGTCGGCGTTCGACCAGAGTCCGATCGTGTTGTCGGTGAACGTCGACCGGTCGATCACCGGGGCCGAGAACCACGCCGAGACCAGGCCCGCGTTGTTGTGGTCGAACGTCGACCGGACGACCGTGGTCGGCTTCACGAACGCGCCCGTGCCGCTCTCCCCGGACGTGTCGAGGCCCCACCGGTTGTCCCGGAAGGTCACCTTCCTGACCGTCAGCGGACCCCCGACGCCCTCCCACTCACCGTCGAGAGAGGTCGCGACGCCCGTGCTCCAGCCCGTGATCGTGCCGTTGGTCACCGTCGTCGCTCCGAAGGCCGAGACCGACACACCCGTCCCCGTTCCCGAGCCCGACAGCGTGTGCCCGCGCAGGTTCAGCGTGACACCGGGTGCGAGCGTCAGGCCCGGGCCCGTGCAGGTGAGATCGCTCCTGAGCGAGGTGCTCACGCTGAGCGTCGTCCCACACACCGGTTGAGGGGGCGCGGCGCCCGCAGGTGCCGCGAGCACGGCGACCAAGGCGGCCGAGGCCAGGACGGCGGGAACGGCGAGGACGGACAGACGCATGGCTTCCCCCTTGGAGCGCACGTCGGCCCGCGCTCGCGGGTCGTGATGACCACGGTGGAGCATCTGGCGTCCGATAACAACCGATACGTACTGATATGCACGAAACGGGTGGTCGGTGCCGACGCTCGTCGTGGTCCGTCGCCAGGTCAGCAGTCGTCGGGCTGGGGGATGTCGGTGCACAGGTTCGAGACCAGGTGGGAGCGCCGTTCCTGGACCTCGAACGGAGCCGAGGTGGTGGAGGTCTGCGCGGTCCCGTCCACGTCCCGCCAGACCGGTGAGCCGTCGACCCGGTACCTGCCCTTCCAGGTGGTCGTGAGCGTGATCTCGCGGGTCCCCGGCCGCATGTAGATGTGGAACGTGTCGTGGTCGGGCCAGGGGTGACCGGGGCTGGTGG